>Ga0111227_1103_pt1 | contig 14820 bp, 6 predicted proteins | sample DeeMarSWOR152_54_FD_80391 | JGI IMG/M metagenome (GOLD analysis project Ga0111227, IMG submission 80391) | candidate division WOR-1 bacterium DG_54_3 | reverse complement strand
AAGGTGGATTACGCTGATATCAGACACCAGAAGACCAACCTTGAGGACATCAAGGTGAAAAATGGGAATGTGGAGGCGTTGTCTCGCAATGATGATCAGGGATTCGGGATAAGAGTTATAGCGGATGGCGCATGGGGATTTGCAGCAAGCTCCATTTGCACCTCCGAAGAGATGAAAAGGGTGGCCGATCAAGCCATAGAGATCGCCAAAGCCAGCGCTATTACCAAAAAGGAAAATGCAAAATTGGCTGAGACGGAAGTTCATAAGGACAAATATGAAAGTCAATATGCCATTGATCCTTTTGGAGTGTCTGTAGATAGAAAGATTAACCTTCTGCTTGACGCATGTAAGATCATGATGAAAAATAAAAAGATCAAGGTAGCAGAAGGTTCCATGCAGTTTTTCAAAACTAACAAGGCCTTCGCTTCCACCGAAAAAGCTTTTATAGAGCAGTCGATTTTGGAGAGCGGAGCAGGAATCTCTGCTACTGCAGTGGATGGTAGAGAGGCACAAAGACGTTCCTACCCTAACTCCCATGGCGGCGATTACGCCTCGCGTGGTTATGAGTTTGTAGAGGATATGAACCTTTTAGAGAATGCCGAGAGGGTCCGAGAGGAAGCCATTCAACTCCTTTCTGCTGATCCACTTCCGGAAATGGAGACCACCATCATCATCTCCGGCAACCAGTTGGCTCTTCAGGTGCATGAGTCCTGCGGTCATCCCACTGAACTGGACCGGGTTTTGGGCACCGAGATAAGCTTGGCCGGAGGAAGCTTTTTGACTTTGGATAAGCTCAACAAGTTGAAATACGGATCAGAGAAAGTTACCATCACCGCTGACGCCAGCCTATCCGGAGGATTGGGAAGCTTCGGGTATGATGACGAAGGGGTTAAAGCTCAAAGAGTCGATTTGGTGAGGAACGGTCTATTCGTGGGCTATCAGACCTCCCGGGAAACGGCTTTGGTTTTAAACCAGAAAAGCAACGGCACCATGAGGGCGGACGGATGGAACAGAATTCCTTTGATTCGCATGACCAACATAAATCTGGAACCGGGTGAGTGGGAATTGGACGATTTAATAAGAGACACCCAATCAGGGTTTTTTCTGGAGACAAACAAAAGCTGGAGCATCGACGACAGAAGACTGAATTTCCAATTTGGGGTAGAAGCAGCCTGGGAGATCAAAGATGGCAAATTAGGGAAAATATACAAGAATGCCTTTTATACCGGAATGACTCCTCAGTTCTGGAACAACTGTGATGCTGTCTGCAATCGAAAGCATTGGCATATCTGGGGAGTGCCCAACTGTGGAAAGGGTGAACCCATGCAGATCATGCACGTGGCGCATGGGACCTCACCTACAAGATTTCGTAACGTCAAGGTAGGAGTGAGCAAATGATCGGAAAAGAAAAGATACTTGACAATTTAAGTTCTGTCGTCAAAAAGTCAGAAGTAGACCAGACCGAGGCAGTTTACATTGGAGGGGAGAGCGGGCTTACTCGTTTCGCCAACTCCACCATCCATCAGAATGTTTTTGAGGCAAATAGCAAGGTTTATTTCAGAGCAGCATTGGGTAAAAAAATCGGAGTGGCAGCGACCAATTCTTTTATCAAGGCCGATTTGGAAAAAGCACTTTCCAATGCCATAGAGATTGCAAAAAATCAGAAAGAAAATCCCGATTTTCCGGGACTCCCCTCCCAAAAGGATGCTTTGAGCCTGAATACCTATTTTGATAAGACCGCCCGTTTTACCCCGATGCAGAGGGCGCAGGAGATTAAAAAAATCTTTGATCAGATAAAGGTTCATAACCTTACCGCCGCTGGTTCATTCTCCACCGGGCAGACTGAGATTGCGGTGGTCAATACCAATGGGGTGGATTGCTACCAGCCGTTGACTTCAACTTTCCTCAATATAGTAGTGACTGGAGATAACAGTTCGGGGTATGCAGATTGCCTCTCCAGAAATGTGGAGGATATTAATGCAGAAAACCTGGCTCAGATTGCTATCAAAAAGTGCTTAGAGAGCAAGGATCCAAAGGTTCTTGAGCCGGGTGAATATGACGTAGTCCTGGAACCGACAGCGGTGGCGGCCCTTCTCGAGTGGATGAATTATATCGGCTTTGGATCAAAGCCTTTTCAGGAGGGAACCAGCTTTTTGTCCAACCGGATCGGGCAAAAGATAATGGGAAAAGACGTCACCATCTATGATGATGGAAACGACCAATCCGCTATCGCTTTCCCCTTTGACTTTGAGGGAGTGCCCAAACAGAAGGTGACTTTGGTAGAAAAGGGGGTGGCCAAAGGCGTAGTCTACGATTCTATCTCTGCTCATAAGGATAAAGTGAAATCGACCGGACACGCTTTAACTCCCGACAGCGCAGAGGGTGCTTTGGCGTTGAATGTTTTTGTCGAACCAGGAGATTCTTCATTAGATAAAATGATAGAGTCTGTGGATCGTGGGCTCCTGGTGACTCGATTTCATTACATAAATGGGCTTCTGGATACCACCAATGCGCTTTTAACCGGGATGACCAGAGACGGAACTTTTTTGATCGAGAACGGCAAGGTTAAACATGGAATTAAGAATTTGCGTTTCACCGAAAGCATGCTCAAAGCCTTCTCCAATGTGGTTCAAATCTCTAAGGATAGAAAGATCGTTAATTCCTGGTGGGGAGATGTCGGCTGTGTGGTCGCTCCGGCTATGCTTATGAAAAGCTTCAAGTTTACAGGCAAAACCGAGTTCTAGTCCAAGTCACTGCCGACTTTGCATCAAAATCTGAATGGAAGAAGAGAAACCCTTGGGTTTAATGCTCAAGGGTTTCTGATTCTACTGAAGTTGCCCAATTCATTGTCCCGACTTCTTCTTAGCGGACCGAGCAACTCCAGAAGCATCTCTTTTGATCGTAGTTGTGGAGTACCCTTACCCGCAAACCCTTTTTCACAAATGAACTATTCCCGAGTCCTAAGAACCTTTACCCTCAGAAATCTATAGCTTCACATATTTTTTGAAGCGAAAAAGAATTGTATGGCAGTCGGAATTCATCCTGACTCCCGCTCCTGGGTGGATGTTATCATCCACCCTGCCCAGACGGGTCCCGCCTGTGGCGGGAATGCGCGAGGTGACGGAGACCCGTCTGGGGTAAAATCCTGCGGAGATCGAGATTAGCTTGGCAGTTTTTTGTAGCTGCTTTGTGCTGAGATAGGAGTTGCACCCCCACCCCTCCTTTTGCGGGCAGGAGTTCAACTCCTGCCTGAACGGAAGAATGGTTATATAATTGTGGCACCCCCTTGTTAGCAGAAGATGTCGTCTCAGTCCACATACAGAGGGGTTGATGTCGCCGAGACGCTATGCGCTACGCAAATCGTGCCTCTACACCTGACTTTTGTTATTGGGTACAGGGCGGCGGTCCGCTGCCCGAAACGGGATAAAAAAAGCCCCAATCCGGCTAAAGGGTTCAACCCCGCCTAACCGGATTGAGGCAAAAAGAACAAAGCAAATTCAAAAACTAACAGCCAGGTGCCGGTCCGCCTTTAAACAAATAGTTGATCAGATAAATCACATCAGCACTATTGAGCACCTCGTCGCAATTGCAGTCCCCAACCCATAAAGGATCTGGTGCCGGACCATTTTTGAAGAGATAGTTTATCAAATATACTACGTCGGAACTGTTGATCGTGCCATCTCCGTTGGCATCGCCACGGACATCTTCGCTCCCCATAACCACCCCATACACAGAAATCTCTGAAGAATCCTTTGTGCATGGCAATCCTGCCTCGTCTCGCAAGTAGGTGGTCCAATTTTCTAAGACGGTTCTGTATTTGCCACCGGGAATCTCAAGATCAGGGTCAGTCTCATTGGGATAGCGAGCAATAGGCGTCAGTATAAATTTTGCCGCATACCACGAGGCCGCAACAGGATCGGTGGAAGCCACAAGCTTATCCGTCTTCTCCACCCAGCTAAGGTTGTTTGGACCGTAGGTAGTGGTCCAGGCTGCATCCACGATAGAGAGTTTGGGAAAGGTTACCTCCATCACGCGGGCAACCAGGGCATAAGTTCCGAAGAAATAGAAGTTGTGCATATTATTCCAGCCTCCATAGCGGGAATTTGCGTATGCGGTGGTAAGGACTCCAACCCAGTTTTTGACGGCAATGGTTGCACCGGCCCAACTGTGAGCTTTGAGAACGGGAAAGTCGATTATGCAGAGACCAGAAGAATCATAGACAGCCGATGCAGAATCCCAGATACCATGTTGCAGGGAAATGAAATAATTGCCCGAAGGTGAACGGAACTTCGGGTAGGATATTTTTGTATCGGTTTCGTAGACATAACCGTCATCGTAGTCGCCTTCGGAATATTCGGATGCCACCGCATCCCAGATGAAGTTCCAATCCAGACAATACACAGGATATCCTTTGGCATAAAATGTGTTCACCACATCCAAGATGGATTGCTCGGTATCTTCGGAATTATTGTCGTTCTCGTTGATTCCGGTTCCAATATCCTGGGTATTGTCGCACACGACAATCTCGCCGGAAAATCCGTCAGGATGTTCGAGTATTTGCCATATCAAGCCTTTTATGCGGTCAGTGCTGGTGGTGTTTCTGCTGTTCCACTGGAAATTCCCCTTGATTACCACAATATTGTCAGCGCCAACTACGCCGGAAGGATGGGCGGCTGTGCGATGCAGAAAAATATCATGCCTTTCCATAAGAGCAACCAATGTGTCAATTGCCGGATCGGACAGATACGTGTCCGGAACGGTGGTGTCACCGGGGGCTAATGAACCCGTTGTCGGCGAAAGGGAATCCAATACGAAGACAGTGGATACCGGATCTGGAACTACCCATGTGGGCAGCGAGATTGTGGGATTTACCCTGGATCTAGTAAGCTCAGGCAATGTCCCGGTGAACCACACGACCCCTGCTATCAAAACAGCAGCACCAGAAAATTTCGCAAATCTTCGTAAAAATAAACTCCCAACGAAAAAGGCACTCACCGCCAAAAGCCAATTGGTGGCAACAGGCATGGCTGCCCGCTGGCAGGGATAAGTCAACCGCTTCGGGTTTGCCCCACTTCTAAGCAAGACCCAGAGAAATGCTACAAAGCCAACTATCCAGTGCCAGCACTTGGAAATTTGAAAACCGTTGTTGTGCGAGTGCATAATTCACCTCTTGCATTATTCCCTTTTGAGCTCAACGTGCTATGTGCAGCCCGGCGGCGGTCCACCCTTAAATAGATAGTCGATGAGATAGACCACATCTCCAACGTTCACCACCCCGTTGCAATTAGCGTCTCCAGCCTCCAAACACGGAAAAGGTGGGGGACCATTTCTAAAGAGATAATTTATCAGATATGTGACATCGGCTGAATTGATAATGCCATCTCCATCAACGTCGCCACGTTCACACATGAGTGGCGATACTGCTGCATAAGCATCGATTATACCCCAGCCAAAGATGTTATCTTCTCCAATCGGTTTTAAATCAACGGCGGTATTAATTAAAATCTGTTTGATGGAATCGACGTCCAAATCGGGGTTCACCTGCCGAATCAAGGCCACCACTCCTGCTACGTGAGGACCCGCCATAGATGTCCCATCCCAACCATACTGCTCATATCCACCTCCAGGGACCGAGGAATAAACCTGTACTCCTGGAGCCACAACTTCCGGTTTTATGGTTGTCCCGTCACAGTCAGAAGGACCTCGACTGCTGAAATCGGCAATGGGATAGGGAAAACTATAGTGGGTGGCATCAACCGCTCCTACGGAAAAATTAGTGGTCGGCGTGTTGCATATGTTTGCTGGTGATCTATGAGTTCGTGGAGCTGGACCCTCATTTCCGGCAGAGAAGGTGACCACCACTCCTGCTGCCTCACAGTTCTCAATAACCGTCTGCCACCGGTAATCGCAATCCACATATCCGGGAAAGCGATGGTCGATGCCCCAGGAATTTTGGAGCACATCTGGAACATCATCGGTGGTAGATGGGTTCCCATCCGGATCCGCAAACCACTGAAAAGCACCCAATACGTCATTATCGAATTCTGGACCGGTCCATTGATCAATGGAATTGTCTGCAATCCATTCGGCTTCCCAAGCCACCCCAATGGTATCGCCTGTGCCCGCTCCCAGACCGCACATAGTTCCCATTACATGCGTTCCATGACCATAATAATCGACTGGATACGTTGTGCCGTAACCCAGCGCATCTCTCCAACACTCTTGCCACGGCTCATGGTTACCCCTCCATCTGCTGGTCAAGGCCGGATGGGATCCGTCCACTCCTGTATCCATATTGGCTACCAATCTACCCAGCCCCGTAATCCCCAGCTCGTGCCAGACGCGATCTGCATTTATGGCTTGTAAACCCGGAGTCACCCCTATTCCTTTTGATGGCATCTTTACCGATCGGGACCTATCTCCCACCGGCTTAATCAGGCTAACTTTGAAATTTTCCTCCACTATTTCCACGTCTGAACGAGCTGCGATCTCTTCCAGCTCTTCTCTTGTGGTTTGAACCACAATCAGATTCATGATCCAATAACGAGTGTATCCTTTTACAGAACCCTCCTTTTTCTTTGCTTCAAGATAACTAACCAGATCATCTTGGGACCTTGAAGCAGCAGCTTGCAGCGCAAACAACACCCTCTGGTGCCGCACCTTCATGGTTGCCCTTTCCTCCTTCAACGCGGCGTTAAGCGCCGTTATGTCCGCCTGATCACCCATAACCACAATTGCGGAGGCGAATTCATCTGGGGATAAAGCTTGGAGGTACTCTCCAAAATTTTTCTCTATCTCTCCGGCAGTCAAACTCGAGACCAAAAGGAAAAAAAGACCTATGATGAGAGATAGATTTGCAAAGACTGCGAATGAATTGAATCGCTTTCTCATATCAATCCTCCAAAAATCCTATTGTTAAAAGATTTTTGTAAACTTATGCTTTTTCACAAAAAATCGTTTGGAAGAATTCTGTCGAAGTTCACCTCCTCAAAGAATTTACATAAGTTGCTTGTGTCACATGTTTTCCACCACTAAGTCTGCTTATTATTTTGAACTACCACATTCTTCTTTGTCCAGATAGGAATCTCGATCCTTCGGATCGATCAACTCCTCCTTAACAATCCGGCTGCGGTCCCCCTTTAAATAGAAAGTTGATCAGATAAGTCACATCGGCACTGTTGACGATCCCGTCACAGTTAGTATCTCCAGCATCTAGGACCGGAACAGGCGGGTTACCACCTTTGAAAAGATAATTTATCAGATAAACGACATCGGCTGAATTGATAATACCATCTTCATTCACATCCCCATAGGTGAATTGACGCGCAAGAAACTGGAACGGATGCTCCTGCCACTCGCTTTCATAACCGAAATCAGGCGCGGCCTTTACCCGCCAATAGTAAATTGTAAAATCGAGCAGAGTATCTGATATGGTGAAACTGGTATCCGGTATATCGGTATACTCATAGAATTCGGGACCACCAGAAAACAGGCTGTCGTCAGACACCTGTAAAGTGTATGTTAACGGCGCACTGGCGTCCACAGTGAAGCTCCATACGTTGGAATATTCGCTGAGAGTATCATCAGGAATCCTGTATGCCTGGGCGCGCCAGAAGTATTCGAGCTCAGAACCTATACTTTCATCTGTCCATTCGAAAGTGGGAGTGTAAGCGCTGATCGTCGAGCTATCCTCCGGGGTTAGTAACGCCGGCGTCCGCGGATATAAAGGTATGCTTACTGTGAAGACATTGGTATCTATGTCAGTATATTCAAAGTCAACTGTAGCAAAGGTGCTGTCGGTGGAGACTTCCAAATCATAGGTGACTTCATCGAAGTATCCACAAGCGGCCCACTCAAAGGTGGGCAATGGAGACAACTGTTGTTCTCCATCCTCGGGGAGATAGAGTCGAGGTGGCAGCAAGGGAATTCTGAAGTTGGAGTAATAGACATTCTGGTTTCCATCCCGGGTGTCTGTCCAGGTGCAGTGAATCATGTCCTGGAAAGCGGAAACCCCGATATACTCGGCTATAAGCCCAGCCTTGGGGGTTTCTGGCCTCAAGGTTGACATAAACGATGTATTTGTTCCCCTGGGACGTTCTGGAATCCTTTCACCTGCTAAAGCATCATTGGGGTCCGACGAAACGTCGGAGACCCTGTAGTTGGTGGTGAAAGTCTCTCCTCCGTCGAAGGAGAAAGCAATGTAGGCATCGAATTTTCTGTAATTGGGCGGATCGTTTCGCTGATCATAGAAAAGAATGATGATTGCCCCTTTCTGATTGACCGTGATCCACTGATGAAATTGAAAAACCTCCTCTCCCAGAGGATCATCGTTAACCCGAATGGGCTCGGTCCAGGTGCCTCCACCGTCATTTGATTTCATGAACAGGATGTCGGAATGGTAATAGGGTCCATCATAAACCCCATCCGGAACTGTGAAATAGATGTTTCCCCGATAAGGCCCGCTGGTGATATCAACGTCTATACACACCGAATTGTAGATATCAATTCCGCCTGGAGCGTCCCCTATGGCGTTATTTACAAAGATTGACTCAGGATGGGTGAAGTTTTGACCTCCATCAGAAGATTTAACCATTCTTTGACAATAATAATAATCTCCCTCAATTTCGCATACGCTCCTCCAGATGACGTATACATTGCCATCAGCGTCCACAAAGGGAAAGGCAAATTGCCCTGCATCCCAACCTCCCATATCATCCGGACTCCCCACCACCACGGTATCCTCCCAACTCACTCCACCATTGATTGACCTCACCAACATGATCCTGGTGGGATTAGGAAAACGAGCCCAGGCCACGTACATGTTACCATCGTAGGTTCCGCCGGTTCTGTCAATGGCAAGGAATTCCTTATCCTCAAGATAATCTGCATACTGGGCTAAGAGGTAATACGGACCTAACCAGCTGTCTCCATTGTCAATAGTTTTCCAGACGGCAAAATCGCTAAACCCATACCCCTCGTAATTCATGGTCAAAGGATAGAAATTGCCTACCCGATCGCCAGATAGGCAAGGGTCGGAATAGTATGTGAAGGCACCGCCTGATAGAAGACTGTCACTCCAGGTATGCCCTTCATCACGGGAGACGCCCAGCCCAACTCGTCTGTAGCCAAGGCGAAAAACACGATCATCACCACCGTGGAATCGATCGGAGATACCCAGATTTGCTCCTCGTTGTGTATCTGGGTGGTCCCATCCGTGTTAATCATCATGTCAGGGACGTCAGCCTGTGCCTGACTGAAAATACACACGACAAACAGAAAGAAAAAAAAACTGGGCAAAAAACGCCCATTTTGAAACAATTTGGAAAAAGACATGACTTCCTCCTTTCAATGGTCAGCCTTATAGTCTATTTATAATTTAACTAATTTTCGCTTTTTGGCAAGCGTTTTTTGACCTTGCAAAAGAAGAGGCTTTATCTCAGTCTTTTGGAAGGGGTAAAGCCGTTTTGCCTTAATGAGTTGACAAAGCCCTTCCCTCACGAGAAATGTCAGCGTGAATCTTTTTGGGATGCCCCCCAACCGTATATGAAAAGCCCCGGCTCCTTTTATGGTGGGCCAAGCCAAACCAGGAGAGCCGGGGCTACAGCATTACCCTCGGTTTGCATCTTATTTGAAGACTAACAAATTCTTTCTTGTCGAGATTCGTATGAATGCTTCGCATCAGAATCTCGACCCTTCACTATTCTATCTTACAGCAAGGCGGCGGTCCTCCTTTAAACAGATAGTTGATTAGATAAACCACATCAGCACTATTGACGACCCCGTCACAATTACAATCCGCGACCCACAAAGGTTTAGGAGGTGGCCCACCTTTAAACAGATAGTTTATCAAATACACAACGTCAGCTGAATTCACTATACCATCGGCGTTGCAGTCACCACAGATACCTTTGATGTTATACAGAACGGAGATATTGTCGGAACCCTTATTGGCAACTGCCAGATCAAGGTTCCCATTTCCGTCCAGATCAGCAGCAAAAATTGATACAGGCTCTTCACCGACGGCATAGACCGAATCGAAGCTAAAGTCAAGGGTACCTTCTTCTTTCAAGAGATTGAAGAGAACCGAGACATCGTCGGAGAACTCATTTGCAGTAGCAAGGTCAAGGTCGCCATCCCCATCCAGATCAGCAACGAAAACAGAGGCAGGGTTACCGCCATCTACTGGATAGGGTCCACGAAGGGTGAAGTCAAGGATATCTTGCTCGTTCAAGAGATTCAAGAGAACTGAGACTTTGCCCCCACCATAATTTGCAGTTGCGAGATCAAGGTCGCCGTCAGCATCAAGATCCGCACCAAAAACTGAGTAGGGACCATTACCCACTGAATAGACGGAATAGCATTTAAAGGTACTATCTCTCTTGTTCAATAGAACAGAAACATCGCCTGAGGGAGAATTTGCCGTGGCAAGATCAATATATCCATCGCTATCCAGATCAGCAGCAAAGACTGATCTGGGCTTAGATGTTTGAGCTGATCCAGCTTTGTCGCAACGTACTGAGTAGGGCCCATGGAGGCTGAAGGTACCATCCCCATTGTTCAAAAGAACCGAGACATCGTGGGATTCCTCATTTGCAGTTGCTAGGTCAAGATAACCGTCTCCATTCAAATCAGCAGCAAAGACAGAAACAGGGTCATTACCGCCTACGGAACCACACCAATGCAGGGTAAAGGTGCCATCCCCATTGTTTGAGAGGACTGATACAGTGTTGTCAGCAAGATTTGCAGTTACGAGATCGAGGCCGTCAAGAGTATCCAGATCAGCGGCAATAACACAGGAAGGCTTATCACCACATACTGTATCGCACCAATGGAGACTGAAGCTGCTATCCCCAACGTTCAATAGAACGCAGACACTGTCGGATCCAGAATTGGCAACTGCAAGATCGAGAAAGCTATCAGCATTCAGATAAGCAGCGAAAACAGAGTAAGGCTCACGACCACCTGCTGGATAGTCCGAATGGGGGGTAAAGGTACCTGAACCATCGTAAACCATTGCAGTGAAGGACCAGGCGTAGCTTTCTTGGAGATGCATACCTTCAGATGTTTTTATATCAGTAGTGAGCACCACAGTTACGACTTCCCCTTCCTTGAATGGTTCGTTGGGAATAAAAGTTACGACCGAGCCATACTCCCAGCTAAACTGTCCTCTGTGTGGTCCTGTAGACAGTGCATTAACCACAAAAGTGGACTCGTTGAAAGTTGATGAATCCATAGCGACATTAAAGGCGACTTTTATACTGCAATCAAGTGCCACATTCAGCTCATTTTGTGCCGGTGAAACGGAGTCAATCCTGGGGACGTATTTGTTTAAAAGAACCGTGACACTGGTGTCACCAGAATTAGCGGTTGCAAGGTCGAGGTGAGCATCACCATTAAGATCAGCAGCAAAGACTGACGTAGGTCCATCACCTACTGAATAGATCGAAACGAGGGTGAAGGTATCTCCATCGCTCTCGTTCAAGACATTCAAAAGAATCGAGACACTGTTGCCACCAGAATCTGCAGTTACAAGGTCGAGATCCAAATCACCATCCAGATCAGCAGCAAAGACTGACGTAGGGTTAAGAGCGCCGACTGAAACCGTATCGACAATGAAAGTATCTGCACTGTTCCAAAGAATAGAGACATTATGGGAGAATTCGTTTGCAGTTACAAGATCGAGGAGGATGTCACCATTCAGATCAGCAGCAAAGACTGACACAGGGTTAAGACCATATACTGGCCAGGCCAAACAAGAATCGAACTTACCATATCCATCGTTGAACAAAACCGATACATCGTGGGAATAAGAATTTGCAGTTATGAGGTCGAGGTCCCAATCACGGTCCAAATCAGCAGCAGAAACAGAGTGAGGGTTGCCACCACATATTGAAACAATCGGTTGGCGAGTGAAGTTCCCATCTCCATTGTTGAAGAAAATCGAGACGGTGTGATCCCAGCAATTTGCAGTAGCGAAATCGAGGTCACCGTCACGATCCAGATCAGCAGCAAAAACTGATATAGGCTTACCACCACCTACTGAATAGACCAAGGGGGGGAAGAAGTTACCATCTCCCTTGTTCAAGAGAACTGAGGCAGTGTTATCACCAGAATTTGCAGTTATGAGATCAAGTCCGTTAGTGTCATCTATATCAGCAGCAAAAACTGAGAAAGGGTTTTTACCACCTACTGTATCGACTCGAACGAGCGTGAAGGTATCATCTCCATTGTTGAAGAGAACTGAGACAGTGCTATCACCAGAATTTGCAGTTACTAGATCGAGTCCGTTAACATTATCCAGATCAGCAGCAAAAACAGACCTAGGTCCAACTCCCCCTGTGGTGTCCGTGTAAACTGAATAGGCCGTATCGATAGGGAAGGTAGCTGATGCCTCGTCAGCCTTTATGGTGAATGACCAGAGATAGCTGCTTGCGAGAGAATCTCCATCAGACGATTTTATCCCCTGCGTGAGCACCACCGTTACGAGCTCCCCGTAATCGAAATAGCTGGAGGGATCAGGATGATGCCAAACTGCAGCATTGGATCCATCGACATAGTCAATCGTTCCTTTATGAAGCCCGGTAGACCGTGCATTCACTATAAAAGTGGGGCTGTCAATGATGGTGGTTTCATTCATTTCCGTATTGAATACCACCCATATTTCAGTCCAGGGGATTACATTGAGCTCATTTTGTGCTGGCCAAATGGAGTCAACATCAGGAATGGTCTGGTTCAATAGAACCGAAACATCGTTGGAGCCTGAATTTGGAGTTGTGAGGTCGAGGTCACCATCACCGTCCAGATCAGCAGCAAAGACTGAGTTGGGACCAATACCAGCGCTTGGATATAGGGAAAGAGAATCGAACTTGCCCTCTCCATCGTTGAACAAAACCGAAATATCGTCCGAATAGGAATTTGCAGTCATCAGATCAAGGGCACCATCACCATCCACATCAGCAACAAAGACGCGGGCAGGGTTCTCACCACCTACTGAATAGACCGAGTCGAGGGTGAAGACACCATCTCCATTATTGAAGAGAATTGAGACACTGTTATCACCATAGTTTGCAGTTGTAAGGTCAAGAGCGCCATCGCCATTAAGATCCGCAGCAAAAACTGAATAAGGACCGAAAGCATCCACTGGATAGATAGAACCGAGTGTAAAGGTGCCATCTCCAATGTTCAACAGAACAGAAACATCGCCAGAGAGAGAATTTGCCGTTACAAGATCAAAAGCGCTATCGCCATCCAAATCAGCCGCAAAGATCGATTTAGGGCCAACAGGACCTAATCCAAGTTTATCACCACCTATTGAATAGACCGCAGCAGCGGCGAAGGTGCCATCTTGATTGTTCAAAAGAACCGAGACATCATGGGACTCCTCATTTGCAGTTGCCAGGTCAATGTAACCGTCTCCATTCAAATCAGCAGCAAAAACGGAGGTAGGCTTATAACCATCTACCAAGTAGACCGAAGAGGAGGGAAAGGTGCCGTTTCCATCGTTGAAAAGAACCGAGACGTCGTTGGACCCCAAATTTGCAGTTACGATGTCGATCCAGGTATCTCTATTCAGATCGGCAGCAAAAACTGATACAGGGCTATCACCGACCTGATAGCTTCTCCAAGGGGGCGAAGGCTCTGAGAAGACACCGTATCCATCGTTGGAGAGAACTGAGATAGTATTATCACCAGAACTCGTAGCTACCAGATCGAGCCCCTCCTCAGCATCCAGATCAGCAATAAAGAGCGAGCGAGGATTATCACCCACTGGGTAGGTGGAATCAGGGGGGAAAGTGGCTGGAGCAGTGTCAGCCTCGGTGGTGAAGGACCACACATAGCTGTGGGCGAGTGTATCTCCATTAATGTCCTTTATTACAGTGGTAAGCACTATAGTTACGATTTCACCGTGCTCAAAAGGGGTGTGCGGATAAAAAGTCGCCATGTCATGCGTACTATCGTAACTAAATGAGTCCGCCGTGTGCCATCCAGTAAGCCACCCATTCACCACAAAAGTGGTATCGTTAATAGTATCCCAATCCATAAGGATATTGAAATACGCCGAAATGGTGGCGTTGACCCCAACCTCTCCCTCTATATAATCAATTTCGAGGGAATCAATCTGCGGAACTTGCCCAAAAGCGGGCAAAGTCCAGAGAACGAAGAACAAGATCATTAAGACTTTTTTGTACATCTTGTACCTCCGGTAGAAGAAGGTTAAAAGTTAAAGTTAACGTCCAAAGTTACAAGGCGTGACCTAATATGTTCTTTCCATCCCATCTAAGACAGATTATTGGAAAAATTACGACAAATGAAATGATTACCCTTCTTAACAGCCACCTTCCACAAGCAATAGATTTCGCGCTTGTATGCCTCCATATTCTGGAGATTATTAAAGACTTTCAGTTAACACTTTGTGAGGCCTTTTCGTTAGAACCTCCGATGCATAAGAGTCACCCTATTGGTGACAGGATTAGCTTCCAGCAATCTACGGTTCCTAAGTCAAGACATATAACCCGATGACCTAAAAAAATATCTGTGGACTCATTGATAATTTAACCACCTTCCTAATTTTGTCAAGACTTATTTTCAAAAATAAGGTGATTCCCTTACGGGGTACTAAGCTTAAGAACAGGTGAGACTTAGGAGGTAAAAACGAAAATTTCCAATTTAAAAACCCTTGTATTAATCTGAAACCTGTGGAAATCGAGGATCAAAATGGTAACGGCATTGAAACATCAATGCAGAAAAAAGTCCCAATCCCGATATATAAGAATTGGGGCTTTTGGGGAATTCCGCATGTTTAATTCTTTTTTGTCGAGA
>Ga0111227_1054_pt1 | contig 14933 bp, 14 predicted proteins | sample DeeMarSWOR152_54_FD_80391 | JGI IMG/M metagenome (GOLD analysis project Ga0111227, IMG submission 80391) | candidate division WOR-1 bacterium DG_54_3 | reverse complement strand
AGAATTAAAAAGTATGAGGAGTGACAAGAAATAATTTGTTGGTTTAATGACAAGAATTATTTTAGTGTCGATTCGGGTTTCGAACTTTAGTTAAAAGATGTCCGGGATAGTCTTATAAAAAATTAATTAACAACAACAGCAACATTTTCTTCTTCTTCATTTTTGTTATATTGGTAATGTTAAATACTGTTATGGTTAGGGTTCAAATTTTAGACCTGGCCAGGTCCAAAATTTGAACCCTATATTGTTGTTGTTGTATTTATTATATTGTTATTATTAGGGGTTAGAATTTGAACCACATCCGTCTTATTTTTTCACTACCCCTGGTGCAAAATTGACCACAAGCTCATTAGAATCATGACAAAATTACACTACCCCTGGTGCAAAAATGTCTATTCGACGTGGTTCAATTCTGGTAACTTATCAGATTTTGCTATTTGATAAAGATTGGTTTGATAATCTCCATTAGCAGACTTTCGTTGATACATCTTTTCAATCAATCCATATTTAATTAATACTTCACGGTGTTTTCTTATGGTATTTTTAGTAACTCCCATCCTTTTACCTAAGGTGCCTACAGATGGCCAGGCATGTTTTTTATTCCCATAACAATAGCTTAGTAACTGTAAATAGAGCATAGTTGGTCCGGTACCTATTATTTTTGTCCAATTCTTTATAAAATCTTTATGAATAATAGTAAAGCCAGTATTTGGGAAACCTTTCTTATTCTCTCCGTTTTCTCTTTCCATATCTTTTTCCTTTCTATAATTATATTTTATGGATAATTTTATATATTGATCTGATTTTCCCTGTGAAATAATGAATCCTTTTTTCTTTTTTTATCTTTCTAAAAGGGGTAAAGTTTAAATGTGGGATATTATCAATAAATAAATACCAGAAAATATATTACACTATGTTTTTTATAATTTCAACTATATTTTGAATAATTATAGATTTGAAGGATTTTATTTGATTGGCTATAATATTAGTCGATGGGTTAATATATTAGCCCAAGGAGTCATCAAAGAGATGAAGAAAATTCTTTTTACTACAAATCCCCAAATAAAATATGTAGAGATGGAAAAAACTGACCTACTTTTTATGCAGAAATAGAAAGGGGTATTGTTTTGTGGTAATCATAGGATAGTGAAGAGTGGATTTAAATTTAAAATTGCACTCGGTAAAAGGTTTCGTTATAATGGAATAAATTAAAAGAATTGTCTCCAACATTAAATGATGATTAATGGAATATAATGACAATAGGAGGTTTTGGATGGAATATCTAAGTATGTTTTTTTGGCTTTTTGTTATTTTTTCTTTATTGACTCCCTGGTTAAGGCAAAAAAATTTGGAAGCATCTCGAATTTCTTTAATTAATCGAATTGAAAAAGGGAGAAAATCAAGAATGATTGCCTTGATTCATCGTCAAGAAACTATGAGCATTCTGGGCATACCTTTAATAAGGTATATCAATATTGAAGATTCCGAAGCTGTGTTGCGGGCGATAAGGTTGACCGATCCGGGTTTACCGATTGATATTATTTTACATACACCAGGTGGATTAGTTTTAGCCGCAGAACAGATTTCCTTTGCCCTTTTAAGACACAAGGCTAAAGTGACTGTTTTTATCCCCCATTATGCCATGAGCGGGGGTACCATGGTTTCTCTGGCAGCAGATCAGATTATTATGGATGAAAATGCTGTTTTAGGACCAGTAGACCCCCAATTGGGCCAATATCCGGCAGTCTCAATTTTAAAGGTATTAAAAGATAAGGATAAGAATAAAATAGATGATGAAACCATGATTCAAGCTGATATTGCCAGAAAGGCAATTCGACAGGTTAGAGCATTTGTGAAAAAACTGCTTGTGGAAAATAATTGCAGTAAGGAAAAAGCAGAGAAGCTTGCCCAGATTCTGACGGAAGGTCGGTGGACCCATGATTATCCTATTACCTTTGAAGAAGCAAAGAAATTAGGGTTATGTGTATCCAGCGAAATGCCCAAAGAAATTTATGAATTGATGGACCTTTATCCTCAAAGTCCGGGAAAACGTCCCTCTGTTCAGTATATCCCTTTGCCTTATAAAAAACCAATTACGCCTCCTGCTAAAAAGGCCAATCGTAAATAGAAAATATAATAAAATAATTGATAGATCAATGTTTAAACTGACAGAAAATCTAATTATTATCCTATGATTTTATCGAAGCAGGAATTTATATATCCGCAAAGAAGAGAATGGGAGCCAGGTCATCGCATTTAACATAACTTAAGCGGAATAAATAATGCGACGTGTAGAGAACCGAGGGTCGGTTTCGTGAAAAACCGACTCTCTATCGCTCCTGGCAACCAATTTCATAAGATCATTTTCCCAATTTGCGGGCCAGTTCAACCAGCTTGGGGTGAACCACCTTCCCTTCGTTCAGAACTTGTTCCCCATCCTGCCATACCGACGAATTCAGGCAGATGCCGTCCAAATGAGAAACCGCTGAAACCCCAGCGGCTTTAAATTGTATGCCTTGGTGCCCAAAGCCCCATTCTGTAACTCCCCAGATTCGTTCATCTTCGACGCAAATCCCCGAAGGTTTAGCGCCCGGATTAAATCCATAACAAAGGTGTGCTTCGTGATACATTCCAGGATCATTCAGGGAGTCAAGCCACTGGCGGGCGAGCTTTGCTTCTTCTCCACCGCTAATTTCAATGCACAGACCTTTCTTGACACGGAAAGTTATCGGTTCATGGAGATTTGGCAGGTCGGCCGGGCCTCCCGCGTAAAAAGAGCAATCGAATACTATATCGCCGTTAATACTTTCTTCAATCGGGGCCCAGGCAATCTGTCCCAGAGGGAAATGTGCCCCAGGCGTGTGACACCACAGCTCACTGAGCACCGGACGCTTAGGATCGTTCTCGAAGCTCACATCCGTACCTGCTGGTGTCGTGATCCGCATATTCCGTGCATGCTTAGTTACTTCGACCACCTTATTCTGAAACTCATCCTGGGCTTTGAGGTCGAGCCGCCCAAAGAACCTCACCATCCTCTCCACGTCAAGGCCACAAAGACAAAGATACCTGACCCGATCAGGTGGAACCAGAGCTTCTTCGTAAGGCGTAGAGTAACCCAACCATTGAGCGTTTAACTCCAACCAAACATCAGTCTGTGGAATAGCAGCTTTTAGACTATCGGGAAGGTATGGCTCTGTCACCTTGCCTACTCCCACCGGTGTCGAGTGGTAGGCGACCATTACTTTTGCTCCCAGTGATTCGGCAATCTTGGCCAATTCTTCAGCGACGATCCAGCAACCTGCAGAATCTACAGTAATTAGTAGGCTTTCGCCCTTTTTCACCGCCGTAATGTCGCGAACAACCTTATAAGCGACATCGGCAAGTTCCAAATTCAACGTTGTTGGCATAACATTCCTCCTATCTCATCAACAAATTAGATAATTCCCTTGAACACATCACCAAACAAGCACCTTGACCGACACGCTTCATCAGGTTCGAGGCTACGTCATCAAAGTGCTTGTTTTCTCATTACACCAGCAGAAACACCTACTGTTTACCTATCTTGACAGCCAAAACAGCCAGCTTCGGGTGAACCAGGCGACCCTCATCCATGATCTGCTCCCCGTCCAACCACAATGATGAGTTCAGACAGATTCCATCAACGTGAGTCTTAGCATCGATCCCTTTAGCTTTAAAGAAGGGACCTTGATATCCAAACCCCCACTCTGTAGCGCCCCATACACGTTCATCTTCAGTACACAACCCGGAGAGTTTAGCTCCAGGGTTGAAACCATAACATACGTGAGCGGCATGATACATTAGTGGATCCTGAAGCTTCGCAAACCACACTTTCAGGAACTTGGCTTCTTTACCTCCGGTTATATTTACGCACACCCCTTCTTTCACATGAAAAACAACCGGATCTTTCAAGACTCCTAAATCTGCTTCACCGCCCCCCGAAAACGAGCCGTTAAAGACGATAACCCCATTGATGGACTCTTCCAGAGGAGCCCAACCAATTTGACCTAACAAGAAATGCGCACCAGGCTCGAGAGCCCATCCCTCATTGGTAACTGGCCGTTCGGCAACATTCTCAAAGCTGACATCCGTTCCGGCAGAGTTGGTGATCCGAATCTTTTTAGCTTTTTGGGTTAAACTGACCAGTGTGTCCTGAAACTGTTTCTGTAAATCGAGATCAACCTTACCCACGCATCGGACAAATTGATCTTCATTCAGTCCTCCCAGGAATAAATAACGGACACGTTTAGGGTTCGTCAAGGCCTTTTCCCACGGTGTAGAATAAAGCAGCCACTGATAATTGTATTCTACCCAGCAGTCCGTTTCCGGAATTGCTGCGTGTAAGGCATCTGGCAAGTAGGGATCGCCCATCTTGCCATATCCAGGCGGTGTCGAATGCCAGGCAACCATCACTTTAGCTCCCATGGCTTCAGCCGCCTTAGCAGTCTCTTCAGCCATCCGCCAGTGACCTGCCGAGTCGATCGTAATCAGAACACTCTCGCCCTTTTTTACCCCCAGCAGGTCGCGCACAACCTTGTAGGCTGCAACGCCAATCTCCAAATCCATAGTAGTCGGCATAGTCTTTTACCTCCTCTTAACTAAAATAAAATAAATTTAAATATTATGACAACGAGCGTAATGCTCAGGTTCGATCTCTCGCATCACTGGATCCTCGGCAAGACAGATGTCCGTCTTGAAAGGGCAGCGCGTATTAAAACTACATCCGGGTGGCACGTCCACCGGACTGGGAATCTCGCCTACGGAGTGAATTTTGTTCGGCTTTAACTTTGCCTCTTCCTCAAACAATATGGGAATGGAAGATAACAACATCTGCGTATAGGGGTGAAGGGGCTTCTGAAAGAATTCAGTAGCGGACGCGATCTCTGCGATTTTGCCCAGGTACATAATTGCGATTCTGTTCGCAACATTCCGCATCAGGCTTAGATCATGGGTAATAAACAGATAGGTAAGGTCGAATTCTTTCTGTAGCCGCATCAGCTTGTTAATGATCTTACCCTGAACAGATACATCGAGAGCAGAAGTAGGTTCATCCAACACCATAAAAGAGGGTTCGGTAGCCAGGGCGCGCGCGATTGCCACCATCTGTCGTTCGCCACCTCCAATCGTAATTGGTGATTTGAAACGGTAGTGAGATGGAAGCTCAACCACATCGAGCAGGTCGACAACTCTCTTTTCTATCGAATTACCCTTTTTGATCATATGGTGTACACGCAAAGGCATCTCCAGGATATTTTGAATGTTTCTCCTGGGATTTAACGAAGAGCCAGGGTCCTGAAAAACGATCTGGATATCCTTTTTCAGGTGCATGGAACGTTTCACCGCAGGCCGCGCAATATCCTCTCCCTTGAAAAGGAGCGAACCGGATGTCGGCTCATACGTGCCCACTGTCATATACGCTGTAGTGCTCTTGCCTGAGCCAGACTCTCCTACCAGGCCAAAACATTCACCTTGTTTCACAGAGAAGTTGATCCCATCCACCGCCTTCACTACGATCCACTTTTTCTTGAAAATACCAGATAGATTGATCGGAAAGTGCTTGACCAACTTTTCGACCACAAGTACGTTGTTGTTTGTACCCATAACATCAGGCATTTATCCTGTCCTCCTGTCCATTCTGGTATAAGTAACATGCTACCTGGTGTCCATCACCTACATCAATACAAGGCGGCATCGCTTTGGTGCAGGGTTCAAATGCATACTGGCATCGAGGTTCAAATCGACAGCCAGGAGGGGGATTACGATAATCCGGGATACGTCCGGGAATTCCCTCTGCAAAGCCGCCACCGCTAAGACGCGGCACTGAGGCTAGCAACCCCTGGGTATAAGGGTGAAAAGGCTTTTCAAATAACACGGAAGTAGCAGCCATCTCTATCATATTGCCAGCATACATGACGTACACACGTTCGGTTATCTCACGAGCCAATCCCAATGAATGAGTAATTAAAATGAGCGAGGCCCCTTTTTTTTCAACCAGGTCTCTGATCAAGCGCAGAACTTGATCTTGAATGGTCACATCAAGGTTGGTAGTAGGCTCATCGGCAATAAGAAGGTCGCGGGCAGTGGCAATGGCAAACGCAATGCACACTCTCTGACGCATACCTCCACTGAGTTGAATCGGGTAACTATCCAGCATACGTTCTGGGTCAGGCAAACGCGTTTCACGTAATGCGCGTAGAGCAACATCTTTCTTATTTGCCACTTTCCGTCCAGAAGAACCGGCTGAATATTGAATGATATCGAACAATTGCTGACCTATGGTGAAAACCGGATTGAGTGCAGAGGTAGGGTCTTGAAAAATCATGGATAAGCCTCTGCCCCTTAAATCTGCCAGCTCTTTAGAGTTCAGTTTAAGAATATTGTTATCGCGAACAAAGATATCACCCTCCGGAATCAATGCCAGGTTAGGCAGAACACGCAGCAACGCCTTCATCGTCGTTGTTTTACCACATCCAGTTTCGCCAACCAGTCCGACCTTTTCGCCGAATTTTACATTAAAATTGACACCGTTCAACACCTTTAGCACACCGCCATAGACTTTAAACCACACATGCAGATTTCTGATATCCAATAACGTTTCAGACATGACGACTATGCCTCCTCAGGACTGAGAGCATCACGGATGCCATCACCAAACAGATTGAAGCCCAATACCACGAACATGATGGCCAAAGCCGGAAACAGAGCTATCCACCACTGAGCCGGCATCCGTTCAACGCCTTCTGCGATCATAGTTCCCAGAGCTGGATTAGGAGGTTGCTCGCCCAGGCCAACAAAACTCAGAGCAGCACCAACTAATGTTACCCATCCTACATCCAATGCCATTTTCGTGAAGAGTGAAGAGGAGCAGTTCGGTAGAATTTCACGAAATAGGATATGTATCTTACTCGCGCCGGTGAGCTCAGCAGCCTGCACGTAATACTCGTTTCTTATCGACAAGGCCAGGGTATAGGTCATTCGTGTATACCATGGCCACCAACTTACAGTCACGGCAATCATGGAGTTCATGAGAGTTGGTTTCAACATCGCAGCTATGGAGAGAGCCAGGATAATAGGGGGAAGGCTAATAAACACATCGGTCACTCTCATAATCACAGTTTCGACCCATGTACCCGAATAATAGCCAGCGGTCATCCCTGTTAACGTGCCAAGAGGAACGCTAACCGCTAATACCACGATAGCCATGAGTAAGGCATTTCTAAAAGCGAAGATAATCCTCGACAGGATATCTCGCCCAATCGTGTCAGTGCCCATCAAGTGTTGCCAGCTTGGTGGTTGGTTCTTGCCCTTGAAATCGACAAACTTTCCCGCATGTTGTGGGTAAGGGGCCACATAGGGCGCAAACACCGCGAGGAAAACAATTGTAATTACCATAACCAGGCCTAACACAGATAACCAATTCCTGGAAAACTTGTACCAGGTTCTTTTCAATGAATCCAGCGTCCTGAACCATGGGTTCTCAATCGCACCGGAAGTAAGCATTCCTTCGGTCGTCATCTAGACACTCCTCCCCAACAAACGAATGCGTGGGTCCAGGTAGGCGACAATGATGTCTACCACGATATTAAGGGTAATAAACACGACACCAAGCACCATTACCACTCCAACAATAGCATTTACATCTTTATTAAGCATCACTTGTATGCCATATCGCGCCATTCCCGGAAAGCCGAAAATTTTTTCTACCATAAATGCATAGCCAAAGGTCGCAGCGATATCCAATGCCATCACTGTAATGGGCGAGATTAAGGATGGTTTTAGCAGATACTTCCCGGTCACAATCCTATTAGGAACGCCATAAGCAATCATCGAAGCGATGCAGTCTTTGTTCTGGTTATCCGCCATACTCGAACGTGTGATACGCGCTGCTTGCGACATAGGTGGCAAAGCGAGCGCAATAGCAGGTAAGATGAGGTGTACAACCGCATCACAAAAAAGATCAAATCGTCCGTTCAAAAGACTATCTACCGTATACATTCCTGTGATAGTAGAAGGAGGGATGACTCCTTCAGTCAACCGCCCATAGGTGGGGAAGAGATGCCAAACAAAGCCGAACAACAACATCAAGATAACAGCCCAGGCAAAAGCCGGGGTTACAATACCTAAATAAGAAAAAAGACGCACTACGTTGTCAAACCACGTATTAGAGTATCTCGCGGATATGACTCCCAGAGAAATACCGGCTACTGCGATAAAAATCGCTGTTAGTCCGACCAATTCCAAAGTTGCCGGAAAGAATTCCCGAATGTCCTGCTTAACCGGACGTCGAGTAACAAGAGAATCTCCGAGGTTTCCATGTACAACCTCCCATAGCCACAAACCATATTGTTGGAGCAAAGGCTTGTCGAGGTGCATCTGCTGTCTGAGTCTTTCGACCACATCTACCGGTGCTCTGGGGCCCAATGCCATACGAGCCGGATCACCAGGAACGATGCGCGCAATTAAAAATATCAATATGGATAGACCAAATAGAACAAATATCGAAATGGCCAACCTGCGCAGTATAAAAGGACCTAATCTCATTGAACCTTCCTTTCCAGCCGCTATCAATTTAAAGGGGTGAGGCAGCAATATTCTTTACCTAAACTACCCCGCCCCTTTAGTGAAGTGTTAGATCATCTTCCTAATTATTTGAGCAGTTCCGCCCTCTTTTCAGGGAAGATCTTCATATCACGCACGTAAAAACTGTAGCCCATCGGTGGAGCAGAGGGTTCTCCAGCTTTAATTCGTTCTGCTAACGGCCAAACGATATAGGCTGCCTGATAACCAAACTCCTGAGCCTGATCGGCCAACCAAATCGTGGGGGCTAGATCCACAAGTGTATGCTGAATCTCAGCATACTTCTTAAAACGCTCATCCAGATCCACTGTCGCCAGCGCGTCTTCGATAGCAGCATCGATATTAGGTGAACCGAGCCACTCACATTGCTCCCAAGTGCCCTGAGACTTGGAGTGATACCGTGTTTCCAGCATCGAGCCAGCCTCATTGTAGTGGGCAGCCACGTAAACGACGGAGCCATTCGGGGTGGTTTTCACGGTCTGTGCATCGTCGATCATTAAACCAAAAGGTTTCTTAAAGATCTCGACATCGATACCGATCTCAGCCGCATTGACCTGGAACAATAGTGCCACTTTTTCCTCATCGGGTACTTCAGCGCACCAGGATAGGGAAAAAGGAATATTCTCCTGGCCGGCATATGCTGATTTGGCCATTTCTTCCTTAGCTTTCTCTAAGTTGTAAATGTATTTTAAGACATCCTTGCTATGACCAGGTAGTGTCTGAGGGACCGGACCAACCGATTGGACATAGTATGGCCAGATATCGTTAACTACTACGTCATAGTCCATCACCCATGATAGTGCCTTTCTGACATGGATATCATCTGTTGGCGGTACCTTAGTATTAAGCATGATCTGAAGATTATGTGGCGCTAAAAAGGCAATAGTATCAACTCCTGGGATCTCACGGAGAGCAGCATAAGCTTCCATTGGCAGAGTCTCAGAGGTAATTTCCAATTCTCGATTCTTCATCAGCGTACGGATAGCTACCTCGCCGGGGAAGGCAAATTCTCTGAAGAAATCAGGAGCACCTTCTTCCCAACCGGCCCAGTAATCGTCAAATTTTTCGCCCAGCAGGTATTCTTCCATCTTCATTTCTTTGACTTTGTATGGACCGCTGCCAGCGTCGTTGGTTAGAAGCCACTTCTTACCATAGTCGCCCATCTCCCCGTACATCGTTTCAGATTTGTCAAGGTTCTCCATGACCTGAGATTTGTTGAGGATGTAAAGACGCACCAATGCAGGGACAAATGGGCCAAACGGTCTTGCCAACTTGAACTCGACCGTGTAATCATCGATAGATTTGACCGATTCAATGCCAGCAATAATATTGCCTTGAGCATCTTTGGTCTGCAATATGTATGCAAAACCCTCACCGATATCGAACAAGCGCTCGGTACTGAAAACGACATCTTCTGCGGTTAGTTCATCACCGTTGTGAAATTTCACCCCTTTCCGAAGGTGAAAAGTATAAGTAAGGAAATCATTAGAAATGTCCCACTTCTCGGCCAGGTGGGGCCCTACTGACCCATCCAGGTTCGGGAATATCAACGTGTCGTATAACTGGACTATCGCCATGGTGTCAGAGAAATCTGTCCCGACTGCAGGATCGATGTATGTTGGCCAGTCCTCGCACCAACGCACTATGCTCTCCGGATTGTGTTCTGCAGCAGAAGCTGCTGCAACTCCGACTACAGGGACAGCCAATAAGACCACCAAAATCATCAAGTAAAGCAATATTTTAAGATTTTTCATATTATTCTTCCTCCTAATAATAATTATTAATCCAAGTATCTTTTACTTTTAACTGTAAACCAACACGGGCAAACATATCCCGTTAGCTTGAGATAACGCATCCCGATAATTCAATGCTTTTCCGGCTCAACACCTCCTTTCCAAAAAGAAATAAAACCTAATTATTGCAGCACTAACCTGTTGTTATTTCTTCCATTGGAATTATTTTATTAATATAACACGAGGATAAATAAGGACAACTAACTTTCCTTTAAATCAAAGTATATTAAACAGTCCCGTCTTCCATTAAAGGGATTAGAGCCAACACCAAATCTTGAAGGAAATCGGTAAAAACCTTCTCATCTTCCATTACACTAAATTGGCCCGCAACGATCCGTTCTCGTATCTCTCCAAGCCTCTTACTCTTTACGCCTTCTTCCTCAAGTATAGTAATTAAGCGACTGGCTGTATCGAGCAGTCTGAACGGGCCGTATAGTCTGTTCTCATTTAAAAGATTACAAGCGCTTGTGACCATGTAACAGACCAATTCAAAGGCCTTGGTTTCAATAGAACTAATCATTACTCCTGTACTCCTGGAAAGACACAATGTCAAAATTCCGTTTTGGAGGTTTAGGCATAGATACCGGAACACCAACAGAGATCAGAATCTGAGGTTCAATATATTCGGGTAGCCTGAGTAGCTTTTGAACGCCTCCAGGGTGAAAAGAGCGAACAATGCAAGTTCCCAAACCTTCTGCATAAGCAGCCAGCATAATGTTCTGCGCTGCCATGGCAGAGTCCATTAGCGAGAGGACTTCTTTACCCAGTTTCGCACCCTTTCGTTCAGCTTTAGCAACATCCTGACAGATAACTATTACCGCCGGGGGGTTTCCCAATAGCCCGGGGCTCAGCATTTTGAGTCGTCTTATGCTACCACCATCCGTAATGATGATGAAGCGCCATGTCTGGGCGTTCCCACCCGAAGGAGCCCAAATACCCGCCTCTACTAATCTTCGTAACATATCTTCAGGCACAAAATCAGCCCGAAATGACCGCACGCTCCTTCGTTCCACAATTGCTTTAAGCAAATCCATATTTGACTACCTTAAACAGTAAATTAACCACCGAAAACGGTGTTATAAAATCTAATCACACAATACTACAAATAGATTGTGCAGTACTCTCACTACAGTCTCCATATCGGAGACATAGATATGTTCATCTTTAGAATGTTCCGCACGACAACCAATACCAAGGACAACGGACTGAATTCCTTTTCCGTTTAAAATAGATGCATCTGTTCCGCCACAGACAATCCTGGTATCAGGGGTTAAGCCTGTCTTTTCTAATGCCTTACGAGCCGTGTTCAGGACCGATGCATCTTCAGGAATCCGAACAGCTCTATACGCCAGGTCAAGCTTCACATCTGCTACAGCGCCAATAGCCCGAGCTGAAACCTCGAATGCCTCTTTAACAGTATTACTATAAGCTATACAGGTATCGTGATTCAAACTGCGGCACTCCGCTTTAATGGAAACCTTTTCCGGCACTCCATTTCGAATCTGGCCACCCTCGATGATTCCAACATTACACGTGGTCTCACTATCGACCCAACCCTCTTTAATGATGGAGATAGCATGACTGGCTGCACGAATAGCGGAAATACCCTTTTCGGGTTCCATACCTGCATGAGCTGCCTTCCCCTTGATTTCGACGTCGATAATCATGTGCGAGGGGCCACCTATCACGATAGAATTCAGCTTATCTCCATCAAGAACAAATCCCATTCTGGCTTTCATCTCTGTAACATCGAGGTGCCGAGCACCCATCAGTCCAGTCTCTTCCTCGCGGGTGATAACTATTTCCAACTCCGGATGGTGATCCGTGGTGAACACCGCCTCATACAGTTCGGAAATACCGGCTTTGTCATCCGCTCCCAAAATCGTATCTCCTTTAGAGCGAATAACACCATCAACCACGATTGGTTCAATACCCGTACCAGGTTTGACTGTATCCCCATGACAGTTAAATAAAATCGTAGGTTTACCAATGCAATTTTTCGCTGGCACGCTGGCAATTATGTTCCCAAATGCGTCAAAAACACAAACTGCACCCAGATCGTTGCGAAACAGATCAGCAAGATAATTGAGGAAAGTTTTCTCATTCCCAGACTCACTATCGATTCTCACCATCTGAAAGAAGACATCGATTAATCGCTTACTCATATTTACTCCTCAGGTTTACTACTATCTTAACCTATAAGTTTCTGAATAGGCACAAAAGGATAATCAAAACCGAAATGTCTTGGCCCCAAAACTTCCAACCCTTTGGGTTGGGTCAGGAAAGGCTTGGGGGCTTGCGCTCCCAATACAGCCATGATATCTCCTTCGGCTACAGCGTCGTTGGTCTTGGGTTCCCCCGTTTCACGATCAACCATACAGACAAGGTCAGGGCTCATGACAAACGGTTTGTTATTAAGCCAGGAGATATGATTCTCGTTCTTAAACCATACTTTGAAGGTTTGTCCGGAAAATTCTTCGATGCCCGTGAGCGTGTGGGTTCCCCAGTAATATCCGACTCGATCCTCCCACTCTTTTGCTGTGACCTTACCTTTAAAAATAATCCATCCTGCCATAGCCTCGGCTGTCGCTATAGGAACATCGATTCCGCGATTCCGAGCTTCCTTAACGGTTTGTCCCAATTTCTGGCACAAGCTAAGTGTTCCCGCCACAAGAACTTCTTTGCATTCTTTACCGCTCAAAAGAACGCCAGCCATACCGGTTAGACCATGCGCTGCCACAGCGAGGAATTTCCCGATTCTTTCTGCCATTGGCTCGTTGATGGCTGCCTTGACAATGGTGATATTACCCCATTCGTCTACGCTGGTCAGCGGCGCAAGCGGCTTGTTGAATAGAACGGGTGTCATCTGTGTAATCTCTGGAATGGCTCGTCCGGCGTAATCGCCATCGATACAGGGGATGGATAGACGAGCAGCCTGCGCAACTGGCTCTGGAGTGTTCGAACCTCCTAGTTCACCAGGTATTACTGCACCAATTTTCTTCCCAGTGTAAATCTCCAGTTCTTGAATTGCAGCCATAATGGTATTTGGATAGCGCACTTCAGTAAGTCCCAGGTCTTTCATCTTAGCCAGGCCGGTGGGTGTCTTTGGTGCAATAGATCCCATAAGAAACGGACATACCACCCAGACATCATCAGGTATCTGTTTAGCATCTGTCCAGCCTATTTTAAGACCTTCGTCTAACGCTCTCGTCAGCTTATCAAGGCCTTGAGTTGGGTTACCGCCGCCGCCGGTGCCCATAATCGTGCAGCCCCGCACAAAGTCTTCACATTCCTTTCTTGTCCTCAGTTCATGAGTTAACATCTCAATCACTTCCTTTAAAAAGCCTCTAAGATTTTCGTCGATCTGAAGGCATAACGCGACTATTGAAGAAGAAAAAGAAGGACTACCCCAATGTCTCTATCCTTTGGTAAAACACCACTACACTAGTAACTTTCTATGTAGAGATTTACGTCCTCGCAACCAACAATTCTTCCTCCAAAAGACCTTGAAACATTTGGTAACATGCCAAAGAGCCGACATTTCTTCGAATTGTATCCTACTACATTACCTATCTTATCTGTTTTTTTATACACTTTTTTTCACATTTTGTCAACAAAGCGAATTATCTTTTTCTTCCTCTAATCTTTCTCTAACTACCCCACTAAAGTTTACACTAACAATTAGCGTAATCATAATCAGGAAGATATATACAAGAAAATTTGGTGGTGAAAAAATTAAGCTGGGCAGAGGAAATGTAACTGAAATAATCCTATTGAGTTTTGTTGGACTTGGAATGGTATTCGAAATAAAACAAGGAAAGGTTGAATATTTCCTAATAAAAACATATAGATTAGGTCTTGAACAATGAAGAACCTAAAAGATTAATAAGAGCACTTATAAACAGCATGAATCCTTATATTATAAGGAGTATAAGAGGTATTAATTTTATGATTATCATATATGGTCATATATGGACAAATGTGGACAATAGTGTTATAATTATTTGCGAGGTGATTTAAATGAAAAGTGTAAATGTTCGTGATATCCGTAATAGTTTTAATAAGATTTTAGATAGTAAAGAAGAGGTAATTGTCTTAAAAAGGGGGAAACCGGTAGCCAGGATTAAACCATTTTCTCAATCCGATTTAGTTCGTTATTATCTAGAGAAAGCACACCGATTTAGTTCGTTATTATCTAGAGAAAGCACAAGAAGTGTCTGCTGAAATGGGGATTGATGAAAAAAAGGGGAAAGCTATACTCGAAAAAGTGCGGAAGGAACTAATCGATGAAGATCGTTAGAGAAATTTGCTATATTCATTACCGGGGATAAAGTTACGTTGAAATGTGCAAGAGATATAAAAATTGATGCAAAATTGCCAGTTGAATTTTAGGATTGATTTTAATAAGGAGGTTAAAATTATGAAAAAATTAAAAGTAGATCTGGAAATGATTGCTAATGCTATGGAAGATGTAGCTCGAGTTGATATGGATTATTATCTTGATAAAGAAACAGGAGAGGTTATTTTTATCCCGGAGGAAGTATC
>Ga0111227_1060_pt1 | contig 14957 bp, 10 predicted proteins | sample DeeMarSWOR152_54_FD_80391 | JGI IMG/M metagenome (GOLD analysis project Ga0111227, IMG submission 80391) | candidate division WOR-1 bacterium DG_54_3 | reverse complement strand
ACACCCCGTTTTTCCTTTGAGCCTTGTATTAAACTCACTTCTGGAGCTCTGGTAGAACTCATTATTCCAGATGCTTTTAACCGGTTCTTCCAGTACATTACCAAAGTCTTGGCGTTGATCATCCAGCACGCAGCAGGGAGCTAATCCCCCATCCCAGTTCAGTGTCACGCTCTCCCAGAGGAAAAAGCAGGGTGCATCGTATAAGAATCCACCATCATACCGGTACCGATATTCCAGGTTGTGACGGGGCAGCCATTCCTCCCCAAGTTCATGGTTGTATGTTCCGTCGTATGGAGCCTCACCGGAGCCTCACCAAACCCAATCGGCCCCAAGGTAAGTACATCCACACCGATCTCATCGGCGAGCCCGCGGACGTCAGGGATCTCGTGCTCGTTATGTCTCATCACGAGAAATTGCCACTCGACGACCGGAAACGGACTACGGCGCCGCCTCTTGATTTCAATCAAAGTCTTTAGATTGTCAAATACTTGCTCGAAATGTCCCCCCACACGATACTTCACATAGGTTTCCTCGCCGGCGCCATCAAGAGACACCGTGATGTGGTTTAGCCCCGAATCCACGACCCTCTCCAAATCCTGGTGGTCCATTGCGTAAAGATTGGAACTAAGACGGGTCGCCAATCCCTTGCTGTTGGCATACGCAATCATCTTATAAACATCTCTATTAAGAAAGGGTTCTCCCCAATTGTGAAGTGTCAGCAAGAGTGCATGTTCCGCCAGAGGGTCTATAAATCGCTTGAAATTCGCAAAGGACATCATCCCCTTTTCACGACTATTTAACATCGCACCTGTACGACAAAGGGGACAATTGAAATTGCATATATTGCACGTATCCACTATGATGTTATAAGGCAGGCCTCTGAGGAAGGAACGGCGAAGTCTCTTTTCAATTTTCACAGTGATGTAATTAGCGAGTCTTTTCCGGGTGAGGTGCCTGAATATGTATGAATGCGTCCCATTTCTCTTGGTGAAAGTCAAGACGGAGCCCATACGAGGCTGTTTATCTCTATCGGTCATGATCGGAATCCCACCACCTTACAAGGTTTTCTCCACGATATTCGTTCCAGATCTGGCAAGACCAAAAACCACCATTATCACATGTATCGATGCCGCATGTCATAAAGAGAAGCACCTCGAATGGATTGGCACCCCTGGAGGAAGAACCGTGCGTTTGAAGGCAACTGGAATATTAGATCGGTAGGATCTGAACAAGTCATTCTCTCTGACCTGTTTAACAACTTAATATGTATTATGCCGTAGCAGTGGAAAAACCATTTAACACGAAAAGCACAAAAACATATCCCAAGAGAAAAATTGAACATACGAGTATCGTATTCAGATAATCCATTAGTGGAAATATCAATAAAATGATTAACAGACAGGATAACGCAGGTTTTCCAATGATTCGAATCCATCGAAAGCTGCCTATATTTCGTTTCATGAAAATTTGTAATGCAGCGAATGAGAATGAAATCGAAAGAACCGTTGCCAGGGCTGCACCAACCGCTCCAAAAACTGGTATGAAAACGAGATTGAGCACAATATTGATTGCAGCACGAATTACAACAATATACATAACCAGTTTATGATATCCAGCGGCAAGACAGGACATTGCCAGAATACCATCAGCACTTTGAATCAAAAAAGCTATCATAAGGAGTTTTAAGATCCAGCTGGCACCTACAAACGATTTGCCGTATATGAGTGGAATAATCACTTCGGCAAAGAAAAAGCCGAACCCGAATGCAAGAAAAACGAGAACAAAAAGCTGTGCGGCGTCTGACTCAATCTTACGATGGATTTGTTCCTTCGAGCTTTTATAACCTCTCGCCATGACCGGTAAGTTTATGAAGTAGAAGATCACGGGAAGTAGTATACAGACCTCCATCAGATTGCTTGCGGAACTGTATAAACCCACCGAAACCATATCTGTCATTTTGGAAAGCATAACGACGTCGATACGCAAGAATATAAAGTAGGCCAAACTGCTCACCCCAAAAATGGCCAGCTCAGGCAACATCTTGCGGAAAAAGTCCAAGTCGATCTGAAGGTCTACGGGACCAATAGATTTATAAACAATAATTAGATTCAAAATGGCGGCAGACAATCTGGACAGCACCAGGCACCAGAACAAATTGATGAACCCGTATCCTTTAATGATTACAATGGAGCCAAGACACAGGAACAGAATATTCTCAAGAGTCCATGCTATCCCAACAGTTCTGGTTTTTTGAAAAGCAGTTAAGATGGCGTGAGAAATTACTATGAATGCATAGCAAGGTAAGGCCATACTGGCGATGATAATCCCGTACTTTACATCATCAGAATAATCCAAGAGAAACGCCCCTCCAATCATGAAAGCTGAACAGACGAGGGAAGAAAAAGATCCAAAAAGCAATCCGTGGGTCCGATATTCAGATACGTTATCCCGATTCGCACCAACATGTTTTGAGATAAACTCTCCTATTCCGAAAATCGAGAGAGAGCGAAAGAGGATCAACCAAACCCATACCGTATTGAATTTACCAAACATTTCCTGGCCCCACACTCTTGCGACCAATACAATGATCAAAAAAGACAACAACGGGGATACAAGTCTGGCTAATACCATACCAGCAAGCCCGACTATTGTACTTAAACCAAGACGTCTTTTTATGTCATTCACAATAGTACTTTACCTCACAGCCAACTTCGGATTTTCTGCAGTATTTTTAGTGGATAAAGTTCATACATACAAGAATAAAATCCACGATTAATCCGAAATGACAGAATCCTTGAGTACAAATATGAAACAAGACTCAGATACTTACTCAGGCTATTAAATAGCTTTCTGTCAAGAAAGATCGTGTACGAGTTCATGTCTTCAAGGAAGGTTCTATGCTGCTTATTAAATCCGTTATAGTTTATTCTGTCATAGTGATAAGTTGCCCACCCCTCAAGAGAAGCCGGAAACCTCATCCCACGTTTGCTTATGTAATCAAAAAGATCCGTCCCAGGAAAGGGAGTGTATATCTGAAGTTTGAATACAGTGGTATCAGGGTTCTCCGTCAATAGTCTGTTCATTAACAAGACCGTCATTTTAATATCATCAATGGTCTCAAAAGGGAAGCCCGCCATGAAACTGCAAAATGATCTAATACCGGCATTTTTCAGCCTTGTGCTTACAGTAAGGATTTGTTCTAAAGTACTATCCTTTTTAATACGAGAGAGGACTCTGTTGGAGCCGGACTCCATGCCGATAAGGAGTTGTTTGAACCCAGCCCTTTTGAGCAGATTGAGAAAACCATCATCTATTCTTGCGATGGTGTCTACCCGACAGTTAACATTATGAAAGTTGATATTTAGATGGTTATCAATTATGAGGCGGCATATACCTCTGACTCTTTGGAGATCTACAAAAAAATTATCATCGAGCAAGGATAAATCCGTTATTTCATACTTCTGTACAAGCCTATTAATCAATGTAAGGGTTTGTTCAGGTGATAATGCCGTCCACGTTCTATGTGAGAATTGTGTGTTGTAGCAATAAGAGCACCTCATGGGACATCCTCTGCTCGTTAACATTGGAAGAGTTTTCCTCCCTACCCAAAAAGGCTGGAAGTTATACCTTTCCACAGGAACAAGGTCATACGCAGGATTGTCTATCTTGCTGATTGAAAAGTGCTCTCTCATAGGTGTCGTGACGGTTGACTTCCCGTTTTTGTATATAATCCCTGTGACAGTTTTTTTATCTGTTCCGTTTTTTATTGCATTAACAAGTTCTTTGAATGTTTCTTCTCCGTCACCTATCACTATAATATCTACGAGCTCGCTTTTTATCGTCTGCTGAGGTGTAAGGCTAGGATGGACCCCTCCCCATACAATGGGGACAGCCGGGGATAGCTTCCTTACTATGGAGGCTGCTTCGATTGCTCCGGATATTTGAGGACCTGTCATTGAGGATATCCCAGCGCATATTACGGTACCTGAGTGCAGCTCTTTTTCGAGAGTGTGGCGCCATTCGTTGTCGACACGTTGGTCGATAATATTTATGTGAAATTGATCTTTTAGCGGTGTGGCTATATAAATAAGTGATAATGGTAGAATCACATTGGATGCATCAAGACCGGGTAATGAAGGATAAATTAGGATTATTTTATCCATGGTGGGACCTGTACCTCATCGGTCAACGGGCCTAGGATAGCCCCGGCTTCCATCTTCCCGGATTTTAGAATACTAGGCCGTTAAGTTATGGCGTTTGCGGCTTTTTTCATCTTTGGCCGATTACAGAAAAAACAGCAATCCGTCAGCGATCCAAATCAGCCGTGCTCAATTCTGAAATCTCGTCTAACCTGCTCAGAGCTGCAATCAATCCACCGTAAAGCCATAAAAAGGTCTGATTCGTATAGGTGGCTAACCAGTCAACAAGAGCGTGTGCTGAAATCGCAGTGTAGGCTCCGAAAATCCCTAGTGATAAAGCCGCAATGTAGAGGTTCTTGGAACGGCTTGTTTTTAAAGCCGTTCTGCAGGTTATAATTAAAAATCCCAAAAGAAATACAAGCCCCGGGATGCCTATTTCCGAGGCAACAACAAGATAGTGGTTATGCGTGGGCATGTCAGAAAAATATCCATCGGGATCATATTTCGGTGCAACAATAAGCTGATTGTTTAACCCTACTCCCATGATCGGATTATCTATGATGATTTTCATTCCAACTTTCATTAAACCAAAACGTGCAATTGCAGCCTCGGGTCTGCTCATAATGTACTGATAAAAGCTGGGAAACATGGCCGTGCCGGCGATCAGGCAGGTAAAGACAATCGCTAAAAGCTTTTTATTCGAAATCAATTTATATATCTTCGCATATATGAGGACAGCAATTATTCCCGCAATAATCCCTATGAGTCCTCCACGGGAGAACGTTACTATGAGCCCGAGAAAACCGATAGAAAAAACAGAAAGATTAAAAGATCGGCTCCAGAACCTCCTTGCCGTAAGCCATAGAATCAGGGCAACCGGAAGGAGAAACTCAAAGTACTGGGCCTCCGCATTAATTGGCCCGACAGTTCCGCTGCCCCTTTTGAGAGGACTTGCGGATGAATATACTGAGAACATAAATTGATATTTTTCTAAACCTTTGGGTGAGTAAAGATCCTTCTGCCCGAAGAGGTTTCCAAAAATATAACTGATATCCTGGCTCATATACTGATACAAACATATCAACCCTTGAAATACGACCCCGACCAAGAAAAAAGTAATCAGGGTTTTTGCCTCAGACTTAGAACGGATATTGTTGGCTATATAAAGATAGACAAAATAAAGTTTGATGAATTTTATAAAATCAAAAAAAGCATAGCTTAACATAGGTGCCTTTATTAAGGAAAGGCCTGCCCACCCTATGAAGAATAGGGCCATTAGATTTGATTTAGGGAAAAAAATCTTCTGTCTCTTATAGATAATCGCAAAAAGCCAGTGTAACATTAAAACAATAAACGGCAAGTCGGAAAGATAGACGACCCATCCCGGAAACTCCCCTGCAGAGATATTATATAACCTGACCATCTCTCTAATGTGATCAGCGTCACTGAACAATTTTGTAATATGAAGTGGCAGCGTGAGAGCAAATACCCCGAGCCAGTAAGATTTGAAATTCCGGACAGCGAAACTTAACACGAAAACAGCAAGACCAACAGTGACAAGCAGAGCCCAGATATTGGGAAGACGTAAAATAAATGTTGCAGCGAGTGCAATAAATGACCCGCCTAGAACGGGAAGTAACCGGAGATAGCCGGGGAAATTATGGTTATAGGTTTGCACTGTTTCTTATATCAAATTCTACTTTCAGTGAACTTCCTGAAAACAAGCAATTAATGGACACTTCGGTACTAAATTCTTCGTAACATTTTAGTTGTCCAGGTTTATTGGTTTTATCCGCATGCGGCCTGCCCGCCAAGCCATTCTAAGTGTGACTTTAATCCCTTCCATGCCAAGGAATGGAAAGGCAAGAGGAATTGATAACAAATATATAACTTGTGACAACCTCATATGTCTTCCGCGGATGAATTTTTTGATAATCGGCCTCAAAAACAGCGGCACCTTATTATGAAGAGGTATGAGCTTGGACAACGTCACAGCCAAGTTCTTATGGGGATGTCTGAGAATAGAGTCATGATGATATCCGCCTTCGCCTCTCATAATTCTATCAATTTCCTCATCTCCAAGGTAGCCGGTCTTAACAGAGTATTCAAATAATTCGGTGTTAGGAAAAGGATAAAAGATATATCCGGATACCAAATCTGGATTTGCCTTCTCGGCAAGATCTAATGTTTTCCACATGGACTCAGGTTTCTCACCAGGAAATCCGAATATCGCTGACATCTGCAATGTGATCCCGGAGTCTTTTATTATTCTTGCTGATCGCATAATGCACTCATCAGACATGGGCCTCTTTAGGAGATTCCTCCGAATATCCGCGTCCCCGGAATCCATTCCCATAAATGTCTGCATGCAGTTTGCACTTTTGAGCTGCGACATGATTTGTCTGGTAACCGTGGTTGGATAAGCAAAACAATAAAAGGGCAGATTCACCTCTTTTCTGTAAAGTTCGGCAAATTCCTCAACCCACGCGGCGTCAGCAGTGAAGGTGTCATCATGAAATGACACATACCTGATATCATATCGGTTCAGGCTGTCTTTTAGCTCCTCTATAACGACGGGGACACTTTTTCTCCGTACAAAGTTCCCTTTTCCTTTTGTGAGTTTTCGTTGGAAATGTATATTACAGAATGTGCACCTGAAGGGACATCCCCTCCCGGTTACAATCTCCAGGTTGTCATGAAAACATCCGTATTCATAAAACGAGGCTTTGTCAGGGAATGGAAGTCGATCTAGATCCTGTATTAAATCCCTGAGGTCGGTTTTAATTATCCTACCGTCTTTCTTAAACCAGATATTCTTCGTATCGTATATATCCAACCCCTTTTCCATTTTATCCAGCAATTCAGCAAAAGCTTCTTCTCCTTCTCCTATGCAAACCATATCTATATTCTCATTCCGAAGCACGTATTCAGGAAGGGCTGTTACATGAGGTCCTCCGGCAATTATCGGGACCGACAATTCCCTCTTGAAAAGACGAAGGACCTCATTAAAGAAAGGATACAAATTTGTAGGAATAGAAAATGCGATTATATCAGGATCAAATTCTTTAGCCCTTTCTACGAGGAATCTATCCTGGTTAAACCACTTCATGAATTTGAGTTTTAGAAAAAGGTTGTCATCAAGTCCCGAATCGAATAGAAGTCCCACTTGATGCCCTTTCGCCTTGAGATAGGACATCAGATATTCAATACCCAGGTTTTCAATTCCCCTATAGTAAAAAAGGACTCTCATCCTTGCCTTATTTTTGTCAATATATGTTACTTGATAGAACTTCGAATACGAGAATATCCATTGATTAATCGGCCTTGAGAAAATGACTCAATAGAAAACGCCACCGAAGCAATGCGGACTCAAAAACAAGCCTGATAGTCATTTTAGAACCGCCCTTTTTGTACCCCAAAACATCTGATCAAGAAATTTCTCTATGTTTTTCGCTGCCTTCTAACTTCGGATAACAATAATGGCAGGCAGTTTTCCTGCACAGAAACGCTACCCGTAACATCATCTATCCTTATTGTAGAGGTAAATTTCTTGCCATGAATCACAATGTAGCAATGTTAAGTATGTTCTAGACCTCTGAAAAAACCCGTTTGCAGCTGAATAATCTATATCAAACTTTTGACGATATTCCTCCGGAGGTGAATATACGGTAGAAGAAAATAGAATTCTTTCAGGTTTTTGGTAATGAAGAAACTCTTGAAACTTCTTCTCAATAGGTCTATCATCCGGATCCGGGAAAATAGATATGACTTTAGCCTCAGAATAATACTTTACATATCCATCAGATATTACTCCGGAACCAGACAAGACAACATCCTTGGCATTACAATTTTCTATAAACCAGGAATTAAAAACATACCAATAGTCATTATACTGTTTTGTCTGCGGTAAAATGCTACCTATTAAATTAACAAAAAATAAGCATATAGCAATAATAATGATTCCGACTTTTATTTCCAATTTATGGATTATTCGATTTGTGAATAACGCAAACACAAGAACGGATGCTGGGACTATGGATATCCAATGTTCCACATTTTGTGGTTCCCACCAGATATTAAAGAGTGAATATGTCAGCAAATATAGTAAAAGTAATGTGATGAAAAACCGTAACCGATCTGAATCAGTTTCACATGACATCGACCGTGTGAGAAATCGTGCTTTTGAAATATTAATGATGATCCATATGAGGGCAAGGACAATGCAAAGTGAGGCCAGGGATAAGGATATACTTTGAAATAGGTTAAGATCTCTCACTAGGAATATTTCCTCCTTGAGCATAAAACTGGGTAGGTTTTTTTGCAGGAAGTTTGAAAACGATTCAAATGAAAATAGAAAATGGCCTCCAATAAATGTTCTAAGAAACCCTATCGATCCTAAGACTGTAGAGCCGATTGACCAATAGCCAAGTTTGATAGGCCTTTTATTCATCCACCCCTGGGCCCAATTTGCAATCTGATCATATGTGGTTAGGCGTTTGACGAGTAGAGCGACGATGAAATAAGAAACTAACACGAGTAACGAGCAGACCAGAATATAGAGTATAATTCTCGAGAAGAAAACTTTCGGAGTAATCTTATCGCGATGGAAATAGAAAATGAGAAAATAAGAAATAATTATAGGTACGCCTAAAAGAGCATGTTGTTGATGAAAAAGTATGGCGATCGCATAAAATACCGCCAAAAGCAAGTGATTAGCCGGTCTGAAGAACTCTATTTGGATTTGCATAAGTTGGCGAAGACAAAGCAGGACGAACACAATAGGCAAAATATAGGTTTCACATTCGACGCTATACCACCAGAAACCGCAGGAAAATGCGATTGCAAATACACAAAAGTATCTTAGTATAATATGAAATCGTAAACCAGTGGCAAGAAGATATACTAGTAAAAGAGAAAACAGACTGCCAATAATATTAACAAGCTTTACCGGCAATTCAGGGCCGCCTTCATAGCCCAATAATTTCCAAAAATTCAAAAAAAGAAAATTAATCAAATTGTAGAGGATGTGATTTGGATGTACCTGATCGGCGAGCGATCCACGTGAAATATCCATTAAATAATAAAGACTGTCTTCTGCCTCGCTGTGATTAACTGACAATGTTGAAAGATACACCAACGCTATTACGAATAGAGCCGCGTACAGCAATAGTGTGTCGTTCTTTGATTTATTTGTATATATTCTGTCGGTAATGGACGCTATCATGTTGTCATTTTATAGATACGTACCTCGAAATCTGCTTCTAATTTTATATAGCAGAGTTACGGGATAAAGTTCATACATGCATGAATAGAAGCGATGATTGATTCGAAGAGTTAGGAGTCTGGAGTATAAACTTGAAATAAGATTCCGATGTCCGGATAGTTTTTTGTTAAAGAACATCGTGTAGTAATGCATGTCTTTGAGGAACTTTTTATGTTTGTTAGTAAAACCTTCATAGTTTAGTCTGCCATAATGGTAGTTTGCCCATTCATACAGGGACTGGGGAAATTTCATGCCATGACGGGTAGCATAGTCGAACAGGTCGGTCCCCGGAAAGGGAGTATATAATTGAAGCTTGTAGACAAAGGCTTCCTGATTTTCCTTCGATAGACGGTTCATTAAGGATAATGTCTGTTTTATGTCTTCAACAGATTCAAAAGGGAAACCTGCCATGAAGCTGTATATGGGTTTTATACCCGCGTTTTTCATGTTTGTACTTCCAGTCAAAACCTGGTGGAGAGTTATATCTTTCTTGATTCGCGAAAGAATTTTATCTGAGCCGGATTCCACTCCGACAAGGAGTTGCTTGAAGCCCGCCTTTCTGATAAGCCTCAAATATTCGACCCCCATCTTGGCGATTGAGTCTGCCCGGCAATTCGCATTATAAATATTGATATGCATCTTATTTTCAATTAGAAGGTTACATATACGCGTCACCCTTTTGGTGTTTACGAAGAAGTTGTCATCGAGTAAGAATATGTTTTTGATGTTGTACTTTTGAACAAATGTGTTAATGAGTGCGACTGATTGTTCAGGTGTTAATGATGTCCATTGTCTTTGTGAAAATTGGGTATTGTAACAGTAAGAACACCTCATAGGGCAGCCCCTGCTCGTGAGAATAGGAAGGGAGTTCTCTCCCACCCAGGTCGGCTGTATTTTGTATTTGCGGATGTCGATAAGATCATACGCCGGAACGCCTAACTTGCCGATGTGGAACGGTTGCCGGGGAGGTGTCCTGATAATGGTTCGGTTGTCTTTGTAAATAATTCCTTTGACGGCTTTCTTGTCACCCTCGTTCTGTATTACATGAACGAGTTCTGTGAATGTTTCTTCTCCGTCGCCTATTACGACAATATCGACGTGATCGTCCTTTATGGTCTCCTCAGGTGTGAGGCTTGGATGTACGCCTCCCCATACAAGAGGAAGTGCCGGTGATAACTTTTTAATAATCGATGCTGATTCAATTGCCCCGGATATCTGAGGTCCGGTCATTGAAGAAATACCAGCACAGATTGTTTTCCCTGATCGTAACTCTTTCTTAAGGGTGTTGCGCCAGTCATTGTCCACACGTTGGTCGATAATCTTGATGTCAAAGTCATTTCTCAATGGTGTGGCAATATAAATGAGCGACAATGGTAGTACCATGATGGCGTTAGAGGTATTGCTATAAAGTAATGAAGGATAGATTAAGACTATTTTATCCATAGTGAGACTTGTATGTCAGGAGGGAACGTGCTGGGGACCGCCGGGCGGATGTGTAAGAGGTGGTAACCTTTCGTCAACGTCTTCACAGCTTAGAAGTTAAGACTCTAAATATCCGCGGAACTTGCAAGGGCACTCTTGGACTCGTCTTCACGATCTTTTGGTCTGATTATATTTATGCCAAGCAAGACCAGAGTTCGAAAAAAGAGGCCGAAAACTGCGATAGCGTTCATGAGGTCGAAAGGAGATCTTATGTAATGCTTGCGGTAATATCGATAAACACTCCTGTGAAACTCGATGATAAGCCTGCTACTGCTTTTTCTTCGGGTACTCTTTCCTTCGTAATGTATTACCTTGGCTTCTGGAACACAAAAGACTTTCCAACCTTTTTGTTTAATGCGGAAGCATAGGTCTGCATCCTCCCAATACATAAAAAAACGTTCATCCAGCAAACCGACTTCCTGGATAACCTTATTCCTGACCATCAGGCACGCACCAGAAACCCAATCGACTTCAAAGGGCTTATCTGATTTTTTCACATGGCTAACAAGATATTTTCTTGAGTATCTGTTATTAGGAAGGAGCCTGTTGAGCAGCGTCGTGCGGCCGAAGAGGGCATTGAAAGGCGTTGGGAAGGTCCGGGCGACGCCCTGGTCTGAGAAGTCCGGATAAACGAGGCGGCCGGACACCACGGCGACATCCGTGTGCTTATCCAAAAAGGTCACCAATTTTGGTAGTGCATCTGCTAAGACCTTCGTGTCGCTATTTAGCAGGAGAATGTATTCGCCCCGGGCTATTTCTAACGCCATATTGTTGGCCCTGGCAAAACCCACATTTTCTTTGGTTTCAATCAGAGTCACCTCCGGGAAGCCATTCCGGACCATGGCACCACTACCATCGTGCGAGCCATTGTTTACTAAAATGGTCTCAATGCGAAAGGGATACTCCCGGGCATAGAGTGCGAACAGACACTGATAAAGCAACTTCTTCGTGTTGTAATTAACAATAATAATAGATAACATATTTGTCGGCCGTGGCCCACATCAGGTCAGGTTTTCCCTTCAGAATGTCCGCCTTTGAGTGTAATCAAATGCTTTTGATTACTGGCCTGGAGATGGGCAATCTTTGACTTTACCTTCAACTGTATACACCGAAGATATAGGTAGTTGAGCGGAACATGAATCAGATTGAGCACATGGGCAGTTAGGTTAAAAGAAAGAATCTTATCCGAAAATCTTATGGCAATATGAGAAAGCACAGTCGGTAACTTTTGGAGCACCTGGTAGTAACGCGTCAGAGCTCTAAAATTTTCTTTAAACATCAATATCTGAGTAGGGGACAACGTGTTCAGCTTTAGAACGGTGGGGGAATAGAAGGAAGGTCCCAAACCCTCCGATCCATAAAAATTCTGCTCACGGCACAGCTCGTTAAGTTTTGTTCCTTGATACGGCTGATAAATGGTGGCCTGTATATAGTTAACACCAATTGAAGCATTTAACTTGATAGTATCAAGAATAGTGTCGGGGGTCTCATAGGGAATGCCAACCATATTGAATGATAAGGTCATCAACCCTGCTTTCCGGCATAATGCGAAAGCTTTCTTGATCTGATCATTTGTCATATGTCGATTGAGTACCCTGGAACGAATCTCCGCATTGCCACTTTCAATTCCGAACTTGACATGACTGCAGCCTGCTTTCTTGAGAAGGTTAACCACAGCTTCGTCGGTAACATCGGCCCTTGCATTACAGATAAACGGAATGTTTATCTCACTTCGATATTTTTCAGTAAATTCTTCAGCCCACGTTCTCTTAAGAAGAAGGATGTCGTCATGGAAAATGATACTGTTGATATGAGGATAGTTATATAAGACCTGCTTAATCTCGGCGATAACGTTATCAACACTTCTGAATCTGACAGTCTTGCTCCCCTTACCATATATTTTTCTCAACAGATGATTGGTGCAGTAGGTACAACTATACGGGCATCCTTTACTGGCCAAAAAAACTGCCACACCTTCCCTCTCATCAAGGAGGTTACTGTAATTGAAGATGCTTCGGTCCGGAAAGGGCAGCCTGTCCAGATCGTCCAGCAATGGCCTGATGGGATTTCTCGTTATCTTTCCATCGGTTTTAACCCAAAGATTTTCAATATCTTTTGTGTCCTGTTTCTTCTCTATTCTGTGACAGAGTTCAGCCAAGGCGGCTTCCCCTTCGCCACGGCAGATCATATCTATACCATCCATCGCTATAGACTCTTCCGCAACAATAGTGGGGTGAATACCACCGTAGATGGTGGGAACCTCTACTTTTGCCTCTACCAGCCAGGAAGCCAGTTCTTTTACGAATCGAGCATGGTGAGAAGTAGAAGAAAATCCGATGAGATCCGGATCATCACTCCTGATTCTCTTGATGAAATCATACTTGTTAATCGGTTGGGTAATATGAATAAGGGATGTTTGGTGCCCTTCTCCTTTCAGGATCGAGGAAAGCGAGGCAATGCCGAAATAAAACCCCCCGGGCCATTTGGGGTAATCGGGATACGTATCAGGATATACAAAGGTGATCTTCATAGCTTTCGCCACCCTATTCGGTTATGAGAAGGATAAGCACTCCTGGTAAACGGTCTCCAATCGCCCTATGATTTGGTCCCAGCCGAAGTTGCGCCTGACGAAGTCCAGCCCCTTTTGGCCAACCGCTTTTCTCCGATGACCGTCTTTAAGAAGTTCCACCGTGCGCTGGGCAAATTCTGCAGGATCGTCGGCCACAATGATCTCTTTCTCCGGTCGGGCACCGACACCTTCATTTCCCTGGGACGTTGTTACCACTGGAAGCCCGGCTGCCATGGCATCCAGTACTTTACACATTATTCCTCCTGCAATGCGCATTGGTACAATGGAAACATCACATTCCATGTAGTACGGATGAATACTCAACATATCCAGTAACCCTAACACCCGGGTCTGAGGCCAGGCGCTTCACCTCCTCAGAGGGTGAGCCTCCCACAATGTAAAGCGTAACTTCCGGCATTGCCTTTCGGATGAGTCCGAAGATAGACCTGTAAAAATAGAGTACCGCATCGATATTATTCGGACGCCACATGGCTCCCATAAAGATTAGATTTCTCCCCTTTTCCGGTGTATGGGTCTTCGGTGCATCGGGCACATCCACTCCTGGTGGCACGACCGAAATACGCAGATCAGGGTTACATGCCACCAGTTGCTCCTTGCTCTTTTGAGACACGGTGATGACGCGGTCGAATTTGGCCAGAAGCCGGGGCTCATACCGGCGACACACGTGGTCGTCTAGCGGTCGAATTTGGCCAGAAGCCGGGGCTCATACCGGCGACACACGTGGTCGTCTATAAACCATTCCAGCTTCTTCCTCGAGAAGGGGAGACTCTTAACAAATCTATTTGCAACCACAAACATCACGTCCTGGATGGCAAGTACGGTGGCCGAGCTCCTTATTTCAGAAATATATTGTCCCATAGGGGTATACTCCAGCTCAACAATATCGAACCTATCCTGTTTGAGCACAGAGCGTATCCTCTCCCTCATCTCCCTGCTGTAGCCGTAGGAGACAGCCATGGGCGTCAGCGTCAGGAGGTTTGCCCGAACCCACAGTTTTCGGAAACGGTTTTGAGGCAAAGGAACGGTCTCCACACGCCGGCAATATTGCCCGACGTGCCTTGCCAATTCCCTCTCCTTTTCACTGAGTACAAAGGAGATCAAAGAGATATCGTGTCTTTTAGAGAGGTGTTTGATCACCTTAAATACAGTAAAGGCGCTGGCATGATCCGCATAAGGTTGAGGAAGTAGTAGCGAGATAAACAGTATGTTCATTTCGACCTGTTCTGAATAAGCTCCATTTCTCCAGCAGGCTTAGTGCGTAAAATGTACCTCGCCCTTACTGAAAATCCATTCAGGGCGAAAAGGAAGAAGCCGTACCCAAAGAGAAACACAAAGCCCAGAAGCAAGGAGTTTAGACGGCTTGTCAGCGGAAAAAGCAGACACATGATGAACAGACAGGCCAATGCTGGTTTTTTGACTATGGAAATCCATTGAATGCCATGAAGGGTTCTTTTCACGAATACCTGAAAAATAGCGAAAGAGA
>Ga0111227_1120_pt1 | contig 15118 bp, 11 predicted proteins | sample DeeMarSWOR152_54_FD_80391 | JGI IMG/M metagenome (GOLD analysis project Ga0111227, IMG submission 80391) | candidate division WOR-1 bacterium DG_54_3 | reverse complement strand
ATGACCGAAGCTGCTCTGGGTGTGGATGCGGAAAATGTCAGCGGTGCACTGCGGCTATATGAAAGCATGGGCTTCCGCACGGTCAAGCGGTATGCGACTTACCGGAAGCCGCTGGAATAGCAATCACGGAGGTACCTTCACAACCTGAGAGGAGAAATTCACCACTTTTTGTTCGTGTGGGAATTGGAATTCCTGCACGAGAGTGGTTCGGGAATTTCCCAACTTCATATCCTAGCAACCGTTAGAGCCATCGTGGCCACCGGAAAACCAAAGAAGAACATCTTGATGGTATCGTGGATGGCACCGTTCTCATCAATCAGGCTTTCATCGATACACTTCAAACGCCACCTTCTACCCCTGTAACAAGGCCAGATATAATACGGAGTGAAACGAAACCCCTTTTCATGGAGGATGATATCTGCTCCCAACGGCATATCATCTGCAGTCACATGAAGTCGGTCTGTGCCCACGATTTCCACGAACATGGTCCGCAAAATCACATCTCCAGAAGAAAATTCTAAGCGCTCTTTCGCTACCCAGACCACATCCGAAAGCCAGATGGGCTGGCTTAAAAAGCGGATGCGTTCTTTGGGTACCACCCACCTGAGTAATGGATGTGGGCTTAGCTCGCCTTCTCCTTTCCAAATTCCTGTGAAGAACTCCTTTGGCTGAAGAGGTGTGACCATCGTACGTGCCATACGCTCAGACCCCTATTGGCAGTGTCGCCTGACTTATGTATCTGCGAAAAGGTTCGTAAATACCGCTACCAGCTTGGGGAATTCCTGGAACCGTTTCTCAAACAGAAATTGATGCTGTGCTGCTCGCTGGGGATGTTATCCCCGACGAGCTCCCGTCTGGGAGCGCCCGTACGGGCGGGGGTCTCCGCCGTGCGGGCCACCAGGGTTCCGCCACAGGCGAAGAAATCTCCCCGCCAAAGGCGGGGAGATTGATGATAATTCCCGCACGAACAAAAGGGTTTTCAACCAGCCCCCATACCTAACACCTTTCACCTCTGACCTTATTCAGTCAGATCCACTTCCTCCACTCCTTCTGGAGCTTTAAAGATAAATTTTGAATCCTTAATGCCTTTGTTGATTTTTATCCTGTCAAAAACTAAGGTGATTTGATTATCATTTGAATCTTTGTATTCCAATTTCTTTGCTAACAAACTTTTTCTGTCGATCCAGATTATCATTCTGGTGATGAATGAATCTTTCTTTTTTGGAGTCAAGGCCAACCTGTAGCATTGGGTTTTATCTATCTTTTCCTCACCAGTCAATTTTGCATTGTATTCCTTTCTGAAATTGGAGAGGTATTGATTGGGTTTGAAGATGTTTTTTGATCTATCCAATCTGCTTTTGATGACCTGTTCGTTCTGTTCTGAATAAGTCCACAAGAATTTACCATCCGTGACGATGATCTCCTCTTTCGTCTCGATTCTGAACTTCTCCGGGTTTTTCAAATACATTTTCCCTTTGGTTTCTTTCTGAGTTTCAAATATCTCAGATTTTAAGGTCTTGGTGAAATTCATGGACAAGTCCTTAATAGACCTATATTTTTCTTCCACCTTGAGGGCTAATTCTTCAGAGGTATGAACCGACTGGTTCACACCGGGGGTAATGGCAAAAGCAAGAGAGCAAAAACGAAGAATTACAAGCAGGGTCAAAGAAAGAAAACAGAGTCTTTTCATTTGAGTCTCTTTTTTTTCAGGATGAATCCAAAATTGTTGCTAATGCACAAGTTTATGGTTACACCAAAAAGCAAAATCGTTGCTATTTCTTGCTTCTATGTTGCGTCAGGATATTGTTATCCTGACACCAGCAATCAAGCTAAACATCTGTAATTGCAAAGTCTCAATGCAACAGAAGAAGGTAAGTTTTTCTCCTTAATTTCTCTCCTGAGCTTTTCTTTTTGCCCACGCCTCTGTTTCTATATAAGTCTCATCTACCAACACTTCCCGGGCTTTGCTTCCGTCATAAGGTCCCACAATCCCCTCCTCCTCCAATTGATCGATCAGGCGAGCCGCTCTCTGATATCCAACGGCCAATCTTCTTTGCAAAAGGGATACCGAACCTTGCTTATGTCTTATGACCAATTCCACTGCCTGCCGAAATAGATCCTCATCCTTTTCCTTTTCCGCCTCGGGCATCTCAATTGGCTGTTCGGCGGACAATATCTGTATGGGTACCACCTCATATCCTTGTGCCTTTATAAAATCTACGATTCTTTGGGTTTCCTGGCTGGAGATATAGGCACCATGGATTCTTCTGGGCTCAGGATGACCCGGTTGAATAAAAAGCATATCTCCTGCTCCTAAAAGTTTTTCCGCTCCATTCACATCCAGGATGGTCCTGGAATCTATCTTGGAAGCGACCTGAAAGGCAACACGCGCGGAGAAATTGGCTTTGATCAAACCGGTGATCACATCCACCGATGGTCTCTGGGTGGCTAAGATCAGATGAATTCCCACTGCACGAGCCATCTGAGCAAGGCGTGTCACCAACGCCTCAGTACGGTTGCTGGAGGAGGACATCATCAGATCCGCCAGCTCATCCACAATGATCACCAAATAGGGCAGGATATTATCCTTTCTTTGTTTTGCATTGTAATCTTCAATATTTCTCACCCCAGCCTTGGCTAACCTTCTGTATCTTTCCTCCATCTCTATTACAATCTCGGAAAGCACATGTTCCGCATTCTTTGAATTTGTGATCACCGACCTTTCCAGATGCGGGATCCCACCATAAACCGAAAGCTCCAACATTTTGGGATCGATCATGATAAACCTGATCTCCTCCGGGGGGAGCCTGTATAGGAGGCTGGCGGTGATCGTATTTATGCACACCGATTTGCCAGAGCCGGTGGCTCCTGCTATTAACAGATGAGGCATCTTACCTAAGTCGGTAATGAATGGCTCTCCCGAGGTTGTTTTTCCGATGGCGATTGCCAGCTTGGCCTCCGCATCTTGAAAAGTGGCTGAGGATAATATCTCCTTTAAGTACACCACTTGTGGGTTTCTGTTGGGAATCTCAACCCCGATGGCGGCTTTACCCGGAACCGGTGCTACGATCCTTACCTTCCGGGCACGCATGGCTAAGGCTAAATCGTCTGCCAGGTTTACGACTTGATTGACCTTTATTCCAGCCGCGGGCTTGAATTCATAACGAGTAATGATGGGCCCCGGATACTTTTCGATTCTATCACCCTCTATCTCTACCCCAAATGTGGCTAAAGTTTCTCTAAGAATTTTTGCAGTTTGATTTAATTCCTCATTGGAGACGGAAGGCGCCAGGTATGGTGCGTCATCCAATAGATCCAGGGAAGGATATTTATATTCCCCCTCTAAGCTTTTCTCCTCACCTCTAACCAACTTTAGAGTGGTTTTAAAATCCTGGGCAATAGATGGCGTTTCTTGAGCAAATCTTTGCCCTTCTGAAGAAATTGAAGGTTCCTCGATGATGGGTGTTGTCTCCTTGAGTCTCTCTTTTGCCTTCAATTCCCTTTCTCTTCTTTTCCTTTGTCTTTGAATCCTTCTTAGTTCACGCCATCTGCTTCCCTGGGTAAACAATCTTTCGACCGTTCGCTTTGTCAAAAAGATAAAGTCACTTGGCCTTAGAGGGGTAATTATGGCTATAAGGACTATCAAAGATGCGATCAGCAAGGTATAGGAACCCGCGGTTCCAAACAGTTTTAAGCAGAGTTTCCCTAAAGCTAAGGATAGCCAACCTCCCAAGGTCACCCTTGAAAAATCCACAATCTCCCCACTTTCCGAAGTAGGGAGGCTTAACAAGACCCCTGAAACAAGGACAAAGACGAAAACAAAAAGAATCTTTTTGGATAACGTTGAAAGACTGAGCTTAGGAAAACGGCTCACTCCCAAGAGGATCAAAAAGATGGGAATGAAAAAAGAGGAGTAACCTAAAGCATAGATAAGGAAGTATGAGACCAAAGCTCCCACTGGTCCGCATTGGTTGTTTACCTTTTGGGAAAAAGATCCAAAGAAGCTCTCAAAAGTCCCGCTTTTTTGCAGAAGCTCAAGATCGGACTGGCGGTCGTAGGTGAAAAGCGAGATAAGGATGAACAAAGCCAAGGCGATCAAAAGGAGTCCTAATATCTCTTTTTTTCTCTCATTCGATATGAAGCTCAACATCTTCATGTTTATTTTTTCCTCAATACAAAAACCCCTTTAGCTTACTTCATCTCTCACTCTTGAATCATTTTCTTTCTTAAAACCTAAATCTAAAACTATTATTTACGATGTCAACAAAAATATGAAAGGAGGAAAACCAAGATGAGAGCAATAAGGAGCAAAAGAATTCTTTTGTGGGAAATGGAAAAGGCAGGATAAATCGCCCTTTCGGACTAACCCTGCCTTTTTCACCAAGCATCTTTGAGAAAACTTTACTTCACCGCATCTTTTAGCTGTTTGCCGGCTTTGAACTTCGGCACCCTTGAAGCGGCGATGCGAATGGGAGCTCCAGTTTGAGGATTCCTTCCCATGCGGGCTTTTCTCTTAGCTACTGAGAAGGTCCCAAAGCCAACGAAGCTGACCTTTCTCCCTTTCTTCAAGGAGCTGGTGACTCCATCAAAGAATGCGTTTGCAGCCTTGTTGGCCTGCGCCTTGGTCACCTTGGCTTCCTTGGCAATTTTGTTAATCAGTTCCTCCTTGGTCATCTACTCACCCCCTTACAGATTTAAGGGTTTACCGGTTACTGGTTTTTGTTAACAGCGAGAGAATATAATATTTTTGCGGGTTTGTCAAGAACTTTTTTTATTTTTTTTAATTTTTTTGCAAAAAATTGCCATTTTACGGCTGCTGGAGGCAAATGGGGGCTCTTTGCCGACTCATTCGTCACCTGAAGACGGGATAATGGTGGGATTCACAGTCATATGTTTTCTTTCAGGTTTGAATAAAATGTTTTGGTTTTGTTTGACATTTTGCAAACGCGCGTTTATCTTTTTTTCAAAGAAAGACAAACGAGGAATATGGTATAGCTTATTAAAGAGGATTAAGATAGGGTGATGAGGGTTATGAAAGAGAAGGGAAAGAAGATGAGGGAGGACGAAGAATACAAAGAGATAATGCTTGGGGTTCCACAGATTTCAGGGGTGGACGATTTCGGAGACTCGGCGGTCACCATTCAGGTGATAGCCAATACCGCGCCCTTGGAACAAGGGAAGGTGGTTAGAGAGTGAAGAAGCAGGATAAAATGTGTCTTCAGATAGGAATTGAGATGCCCTTCCCTTACAGGACCTCATTTATCGGGGAACGGAACTCCGGATAAAAGCAAGAAGAATTTTAAAAAGAGTTTTTATGTGTGAGGTCATTTTAAAAAACATAACCAAGATTTTTGGCAAAGACAATCTGGTCATCGAGGATGTCAATCTCAAAATCAAAGATAAGGAATTCTTCACCATCGTGGGTCCATCTGGCTGTGGAAAATCCACCATTCTCAATATGATTGCCGGCTTAGAAGAGGTGAGTGTGGGAGAAATTATTTTTGATCAACAGACGGTTAATGATCTTCCACCAGCCAGAAGGGACGTGGCTTTCGTGTTTCAAAGCTATGCCCTCTATCCGCACAAGAATGTTTTTGAGAATATAGCTTTTCCCTTAAAGATAAGGAAACTTCCCAAAGCAGAAATTGACGAGAGGGTAAAAAAGACTGCTTCGGTTTTGGACATCCAGCATCTTTTGTCGAGAAAACCCAAAGAGCTCTCCGGTGGTCAAAGACAGCGAGTTGCCTTAGGAAGGGCTATAGTGAGGAAACCAAAGGTCTTTCTTCTGGATGAACCTTTGTCCAACTTAGATGCAAAATTAAGAGTCTATATGCGAGCGGAACTGAAGAAACTCCATAAAGAGATTCAAACCACCATGATTTATGTGACCCATGATCAAGCGGAAGCTATGACCCTCTCAGATAGGGTGGCGATCCTTTTTGAAGGAAGAATCCAACAGTGCGATTCCCCGCAGATGGTGTATAACTTTCCCGCTAATAAGATCGTGGCAGAATTTATTGGTTCCCCCAGCATGAATTTTTTTGAAGGAGGACTTACAAGAGAAGATAACAGAACATTAGTCCGATTCAACGATCAGGATTCGCTTTCTATTGGAGGAGGAAAAGAATTAGAATTATCCGCCATAGGCGGATCTGTCTATGACAGAAAGGACAATGAGGTTATTTTCGGTGTGCGTCCGGAGGATGTGATAATAGGTTTAGAAAAAAAAGAGAGGTGGTATTCTGGAAAAATCTTTGCTTTAGAACCTTTGGGAAACGCCACCTACGTGGACATACAGTGGAACAAGAATAGGCTGAAAGCAGAGGCCGAACCCGATTTCCAAGCCCAACCCGACTCTCCAATTTATTTCACTTTCAAAAAAGAAAAAATCCACCTCTTTGATAAAGCAGACGGGAAAAGGCTGAAGTTTTCAACTCCATAAAGAAAAAGCGTCGCACCCCCTTCAACTGTGCTCAGGGTAAACAGAGTTGTGACGCTACATAATATAACGTAGCGTCGGGTCTCGTACCCGGCGAGAAAACTTAAAATAAATTGTCATTTCAATAGGTAGTGGTAGAGCTTGCTCGACTTCAGTAATTTAATGCAAAGCAAGCTTTGCCACTACAATTTATGATTCTTTCTTTTAATTTCTTACCATTGTCGTCGAATCATTGGCCAAGGTAGCCCCAGCCTCGACCCTTTGGAAGAGGGGAAAGAGGGCACCCCGCTCGAACGAGGGAAAGATATATAGGTCGGGCTGCGAAGCTGCCCGACAAGCATTTGAATTGATCTTCTTGTTTCATGGAGTTAAGGCGTCCGAATTCTGAATCCGTAGGATAAGCCTTTTATAACCCATAGGGGAAGTCCGTTTAGAGAAAAACCTCAGTAGCCGTTGACTACTATTCCGTCTCTAAGCTTTATGATTCGTTTGGTGCGACCGGATATTTCCTGATCATGGGTAATGACCACGATGGTATGACCCTGCTTGCACAAATCCTCAAACAGATCTACGATCTCTTTACCCGAAGCGGAGTCCAGATTTCCCGTGGGCTCGTCTGCCAGAATTATACTGGGTTGGTTAGCTAAGGCACGGGCAATGGAAACCCTCTGCATCTCCCCACCCGAAAGTTCAGTCGGCTTGTGGTCCATTCGATCCTTCAGACCGACCTTGTCCAAAAGCTCTTCGGCCCTTTTCCTTCTTTTCCTTAAGGAGACCCCCTTGAATATCAGGGGAACCTCGACATTCTCAAAGGCGGTGGCATAGGGAAGAAGGTTGAAATTTTGGAACACGAATCCGACCTTTTGATTTCTGATTTCCGCTAACTGGTTAGGGGTGAGGGTCTGAACCCGCTCTCCCTCCAAGAAGTATTCACCGGAAGTGGGAGTGTCCAGACAGCCCATTATGTTCATCAGGGTCGATTTTCCTGATCCGGACGGACCCATGATGGAGATGAATTCATTCCTGTCTATGTCCAGATCGATTCCCCGCAAAGCCTCTACGTCGACTTTGCCGGTGGAATAAATCTTCTTGATGGCTTTCATTTGAATCATAGTTTACCTCGTCGATAATACAAATGCATTTATTCCCGATACGATGTTACCCCCTCACCCTTTCCCTCTCCCCGATGGGGAGAGGGGAAAAATCTACTCATATCTCAAAGACTCCACTGGGTTCACGCTGGCCGCCTTTCTGGATGGAAAAATGCCAGAAACGATGCCTATGGTCCCCAGTATAACCGCTGTGATTACCGCAATCTCCATAGAAATCACCGGCTTTCCAATCCACTGCATCCAGTCGGCCTGCACCGGGATGGCACCCCAGATCTCTACGATAATTACCGAAGCCACGATTCCCAAGCCTCCTCCTAAGACGGCAATGAGCAAGGATTCCAATATGAACTGGCTCATGATGTGAAATCTCTTGGCTCCCAAGGCCATCTTTATCCCTATCTCCCTGGTCCTCTCCTTGACAGCCACATACATGATATTTGCGACCCCGACCCCAGCTATCAATAGGGTCATTCCTCCGATGATGCCCATGAAGATGTGAAATCCCAAAAGCTTTGTCGTCTTTGGGATCGAATTTGTATTTCGCCCCCAAGACTTTCTGAATCTCCTGCTTAACCTCTTCGGCCTTAGTCGGGTCCTTTGGCTTGTAAACGATGTCGTTCAGGTATTTGTGTCCGAATATGGCTTTGAAGGTGGTAGAGGGAATAGTGGATTTGTCCCAATCCGGCCCGCCGTACATACCCATCTGCATTTTCTTGACCATTACCCCGATCACAGTGAAAGGGATGTTATTCACGGTGATGATCTTACCTATGGCATCTTCCTCTTCCCCAAAAAGCCTTTTCTTCAGTTCATTTCCGAGGAAAATCACCCTTCTTCTGTTCTCCATATCCGGGTCATCTATGAATCGTCCCCCGATTTCCGCGTAGTGAGCTCTCATGTCTTCAAAAGAGGGATACACGCCGGTCACACGTTCTGACACGGTGTTCTTCTTGTAAGTTAGGGAGGCCCCCCATCTCACGTATTCGCCGCTTATGCTCTCGATTCCAGAAACCCTCTTTTTGAGAAGCTCTACGTCCTCGTCTGTGAAACGAATCCTTCTTCCCTTTCCCAGGCCCTGATAGGGGATGGAGGTCTGTCCACCCCACATGATCACGATATCCTCACCTAACCCGTGTTGTGCCTTGTTCAGAGATCTCTTCATCCCCTCTCCAAAAGACAAGAGAAGAAGGATGGATATGGTTCCCCAGGCGATGGCCATGATGGTTAGGGTTATTCTTTTTTTCTGCTTCTTAAGATCTCTTAAGAAAAGCCTGAAGATCAAAAGTCCTCTCAAATTTTCCTCCGTTGTATTGGTAGTCGCTCCGCCTTTGGCGGAGCGCTTTTAACTACCACCATGCTAAAATTTCAGTGCTTGAACCGGGTTCAAGTTAGCGGCTCTTCGGGCCGGGAAAAATCCTGAGATCAATCCCACCAATCCTAAAACACCAACCGCAATTAGACCTGTAGAGAAAGAAATCTCAGGGATTCCCATATACTCCTCCAGTTTGAAGTAAGGGAAGACCTTCACCACCATAAAGGCAAACATAAACCCCACGACGCCACCTACAAAGGTTATCATCAAAGTTTCGAAGACGAACTGAGATAAGATGTGTCTCTTTTTTGCGCCCAAAGACATCTTTATTCCGATCTCCTTGGTTCTCTCCTCCACCACCACGTTCATGATGTTGGACACTCCGATTCCGCCCACGATCAAAGTGAAGGTTCCGATGATTGCCAAAAAGGCTCTGAAAGCCAGAAAGAAGTAGGTTAAGAACTTCTCCATCTCGGAGGTATCCCACATCCAAAGGGACTCCTTGTCTTCCGGGTCGAACTTATATTTCTTGCCCAACACCTGGTAAACCCGTTTTTTGACAAATTCGACTCCTCTGGCGTCCCTTGGCTTAAAGATGATATTATTAACATACTTATATCCATACATGCTGGCAAAGGTGGTAGCCGGTATGAAGGCTTTGTGCGCATCTCGCCCACTATAACTTGAATCCTGGGACTTCTTCTTCATCACCCCCACAACCAAAAAGGGCACATTGTCGATGAATATGTATTTGCCCACTGCCTCGTCCTGGCCAAACAAATCCTCCTTCAGCTCGTTCCCGATAAACACCACCCTCTTTTGCTCTTTCAGGTCAATAGGGTTTATGAATCTCCCCCCCAGTTCTGGATATATGTTTCTTAATTCTCCGAAGATCGGATAAATTCCCACCATGTTTTGGGTGACGGTGTTTTTCTTATATCTCATGGTGGTGCTCCACCGGGAATACTCCGGACTTACTCCCCCCAATTCCTTAATCTCATTTTTAAGAAGGATTGCATCCTCTTCCCTCAGCCCAATCCACCTGCCCCTTCCGAATCCCATGTAGGGTTTGCTGGTCTTCCCGCCCCAGAGGATCACGATCCCTTCGCCCAGCCCGTGCATGGACTTTTGATTTTGAGCGTGCAAACCCTTGCCAAAAGCCAAAAGCAACACCACCGCGGCGGTTCCCCAGATGATGCCGAATATGGTTAGGAAGGTCCTCAGTTTTTGGGACCTCATGTCCCTTAAAAATTGGGTGGCGAACATTAAAATATGCATCTACTTTATCTCCTTGGGGGGTCGCTCCACCAAAAGGTCTCCTTCTTTCAATCCCTCCACCACCTCGATATTCAAACCATCGGAGAGACCGGTTTTGATGGTCTTTTTGACGATCTCTCCGTTTGGCTGTTTCACTTCTACAAAGGCGGTATCTTCCTTGAATTCAACTACCCTCTCGGGTATTACCAATATGTCTTCCTTTTTCTGTATGATTATGTCCGCATTGGCCGAATACCCGGCCCTCAGCGTTTCGAATCCGGTCCTGGTGATCCTTATCTCCACGTCAAAAAGCGTAGCATTGTCTTCCATCTTAGCTTTGGGCGATATCCTGTGTACCAGTCCCTGTATGCTGTCGTCCGGAAGCGCCCCGATCTTCAAATCGGCGCTCATGCCTTCCCCCAATTTGCCCACGTCTATCTCATCCACGGTCCCTCGGAATATCAGATCGTTCATGTTGGCCAAAGTGAAAAGCTCGGTGCCTGCCTGATAAGAGGTGAGAGGCACAACGGGATCGCCCATGTTTATTTTCTTTTCCAAAACCGTGCCGGTGATGGGGGAGGTTATTACCGATTCGATTTTCCGATCGGCTATGTTGGTTTTGCCCTTCTCTATCAAGGACAATTTCTCCTGAGATAACTTGAGCCTCAACTCAGCCTCTCCGGAACTCCTCGAAATCTGATCGAACTCCTGCTGGGAGATCAGCTTCTTGTCTAATAGTTCCTGGGTCCTTTCGCATTCCTTTCTCAGATTCTCATAGTTTACCGAATCGATTTCCACCTGTCTTTTGGCTTCGGCGAATTCTAAAGGAGTGGGGTTGGGGCTGATCTCAACCAAGGGATCCCCCTTTTTTACCACGTCCCCCATCTCGACGAAGACCGTCTTCACGATGCCCGAGATTTTAGACTTGACTGCGATCTGGTTTTCCGGCTCGATTCTGCCTATCGCCACAGCCTTGTCCACAATCTTTCCTCTTTCCGCCTTGACCGTGGTGATGCTGTTTCCTTTATTCCCGGAACCCTTCAAAAGCAAAAACAAAAATCCCCCCACAAACACTACAATGACTCCGATTATGATTATCTTTTTGAACATGCTTTCATTTCTCCTGACTTTAAGGGTGAGAATTCAACATTTATCATCTTACAAATTCCTGCCTTTTTAGTTTCACGTTTATTTTACGAACTTTACTCTTCAAGGTTTCGAGTCAAAGCCGATTTATGGCCAATGAAGAATACTATAATAAATATATCATTTTTGGGCATTTTTGCAATTGACAATTAAAAGTTTTGAATTATATTAAATTAGATAAGTGTTGTTTCTTTGGAAAAGAGGATAATGAGTGTAGATAAATGCTTTGACGTTTTTTTTCTTCTTTAGGATTCTAAAACGATCCTTCGAGGTTTTTTTAATAAACGAAAAAAACAAGATGATAACAACATTTCATAATCCTAAAACCCTAAGGAGTGCAATATGAAAAAAGCGAGTTTGTTTGTTCTGGCACTTGCTATTTTGGTGGCTCCTTTCTCCTTAGCCTCAGCCTACGAGTTGACCTTAGGTCAAGGTGAGGAGGCGGAGGTTACATTGCTGTCCGCCGATTCTTCCGGAGCCAAGGTGGAGATCAACATTCCAAGAATCTTGATCGAGGAGAAAACTGCGGAAGGAGAAAGGTATCAGGTTATCACCATACCCGGCGGAGGCATTCTTACGCAGGTGGGCGAGCCGCAGGTTCCTTTGGTATGTCGGTTCGTGGCTCTTCCCCCGACTTCGGGGGTTCGGGTGGAAGTGATTGAGGAAGAAAAAGAGGTCCTTTCTGAGACGTTTATGCTCTATCCTTTCCAGGAGCCTGCGATACGTTCCGGGGAGCAGGAACCTCAAGAATTCAGACTGGATGAGATTATCTATTCGCAAAACAAGCCATTTCCAGGCAAAATTGTGGAAGCCGGGGAAATCTCCATTTTGAGAGACTTAAGGCTTGCTCCCATCATCTTTTATCCGGTTCAGTTCAATCCTCAAACCGGTGAAGTAGTGGTTTATAAGAAGATAGTTGTGGAAATCAAGTTTGAAGGAGAAGGAGAAAACCCCAAGCTTAATCCGATCAATGTTCTGACCAAGTCGTTTTACCAAACCTACCAGAGATTTGTGCTGAATTTTGATCAGGTCAAGGGAGGGCTTCCAGTGGTGGACGGTTCGGTTTTGATCATCACTTATGATGGCTTCTACGATCAGGTCGTGCCGCTCGCGGAATGGAAGCACAAGAGGGGACTTACTACATACCTGGTCAACCTTTCGGAGGTGGGCTCCAGCAACACGGACATTTACAATTACATCTACGATGCCTATCACACCTGGCCTGATCCGCCGGAATACGTGATTCTGGTGGGGGACGTTCAGCAAATTCCGACTAACAGTGGCTTATATTGTATTACAGACCACAAATATGTCACTGTGGATGGTTCAGATTATTTTGCAGACATCCACATAGGAAGGATTTCCGTTCAGACCCCAGCTGAAGCAGAGCATGTGATTACCAAGATTCTTAATTACCGAAGGAATCCTTACGTGGATGAAACTGACTGGTTTTTAGAGGCGATGACCATCTCCGGAAGTGACTATGTGGATGATTACAATTGCTTAAGATGCGGTTTTCTGATGGTCGATTACGCGGGCTTTACCTATTTCGATTCTCTGTGGAATTCGAACGGGCTTGACACTCCGAGTCAAATAACCACTCGGCTGAACGATGGGAGAAGTTGGATAGCTTATTTTGGTCATGGAGGCTCGACCGCCTGGTATCCATCGGGGTTTAACAATTCGCACATTAACGCCCTTAGCAACGGAGAGAAGCTTCCGTCCATCGTCAGCATAGCCTGCAACAACGGACAGTTTAACGTCTCTGGAGATTGCTTTGCCGAACGGTGGATAAAAGCGGGAGCTATCGGAGCCGAGAAGGGTGCAGTGATTATAGCCGCTTCCACAGAAGGATCCGCCTTCTTCTATTCGGATACCTTATCCAGAGGCACCTTCATCTCCTATTTTGCTGACAGCAATTTTCATTTCACCGCAGCTTTGAACGAGGGGAAGATGTATATGTATCAGCACTTCCCCGAGGGACCTGGAGGTACCACCGAAAGGGAGACGCAGATGTATACCACTTTCGGTGATCCAGAGTTGGATCCCTGGTCAGGCGTCCCGGAAGATCTGGAGGTGACCCATCCTGACGTCATAGTGTTGGGAGGTGCACCTTTCCCTGTCACGGTTCACCTTAATAGTCAACCGGTTGAGGGCGCTTTAGTCTGCGTGATGAAAGACACGGAGATGTACGAGGTTGGACGAACCGATTCCAACGGTGAGGTAATCCTCAACCCTTCGCCCTCCACCCCCGGAGATGCGGATATCACCATTACTGCACACAATGCTTTTGCCTACGAAGCCATTGTTCCGGTTGCTGGCGGAGTATTTATAGTCCTTCAAGGCTGGGATGTGGATGATGATAGTGTAGGCGGGAGCTTGGGCAACGACGATGGGGAGGTCGATCCCGGTGAGACCTGTGACTTAACGGTCGTGTTAAGGAACTTAGGGAACGAGGAAGCCACCCAGGTCTCGGGGGATTTGTCCTCCAGTGATCCCTACGTAACCATAACCACTTCAAGTTCCGACTATCCAGACATTCCTCCAGGCGGAACAGGCTCTTCGGTGATTCCTTACCGCTTTACGGTTGAGCCCGATTGTTCTTTGGGTCATGTAGCCACCTTTGTTCTGCAGATAAGTGCAGCCGGACCCTACTCCGCCACTGATTCCTTTGACATCACTATTGGTAAAAAACCAGTCATCCTGGTAGATGACGATGATGGAGAAAGCTATGACACTTTCTTTGTGTCGGCTTTGAATTCTCTGGAGATTCCGCATGATGTATGGGAAGTAGATTTATTGGGGTCTCCTTCTGAAGCTGTTCTGAATTCATATAAAGCGGTGGTGTGGACCACAGGGGATGATGTCGGTTACATAGGCAATCCTTCTACATTAACCCCTGAGGATCAGGCTAATTTACAGGCGTATCTGGAGGATGGAGGCAGGCTGTTTTTATCCAGTCAGGATCTTTTATATGACAACGCTCCCAACGATTTCATCATCAATTACCTGCATGTAGCCGGGCACACAGATGATGCCGGGATAAACTCTGTTGCAGGCGTTGCAGGTGACGTTATCTCTAATGGTATGAACATTTCCTTGAGCTATCCTTTCGACAATCTTTCCGATTATATAGTTCCCGGACTTGATGCGACTGGCATATTTCATCGCACCGGAAAGACTTCGCCTTCCTCTCGAGAAGGGAGATTAGCTCTGCCCAACTTGCAATCGGGGAGTTCGGGAAAAACGGACTATTGTGCCTTGCGCTATCCTGCCACAGGGACGACGGGTTATCAGCTGGTCTTCTTTGCTTTCCCCTTTGAGGCTATTCCCCAGAGTGGAGCTGATCCCAACAATGCTGAGACGGTGATGGAGAAGATCATGAATTGGTTTGACATAAGCAAGCCCTCCTTTTATCGTGGGGATGCCAATGGAGACAGCGAGATAGACATAGCGGACGTGGTTTTCTTGATAAATTATCTTTTTGACGATGGTCCGGAACCTTATCCCTTGGAGGCGGGGGATGCCGACTGCAGTGGCGAAGTTGACATTGGTGATGCGATCTTTCTGATCAACTATCTTTTCGTAGGTGGACCATCACCTTCCTGTTAAAAGCTGAACGGAGTGAAGTCCATAGGATTGAGCGAAGCGAAACCCATAGGGTTGATTCGGATTTAAAAGAGCCCCCGCTTATGGCGGGGGCTTTTTTGATTAGGTTCCCAACAGATCAAACAGATGAAGTTCTGTAGGTCGGGCTGTGATCCCCGCCAAAGGCACCAGATCGGACAGGGGTTGCACCCCTGTCCGCCCAGACGGGCGGTCGTCCGGCCGTATAGAGGGGCGGGGGGGCAA
>Ga0111227_1052_pt1 | contig 15151 bp, 11 predicted proteins | sample DeeMarSWOR152_54_FD_80391 | JGI IMG/M metagenome (GOLD analysis project Ga0111227, IMG submission 80391) | candidate division WOR-1 bacterium DG_54_3 | reverse complement strand
AATTCGCGATAAACATGCAGGTTTTCCGCTATTTAAGCCGATATATATAGTAGAAGCAGGAGAGAAAAATGGTAGCTAATCCAAGAGCTAATGTAAATCAAGCCGGTCCAAACTTAGAATCCTTGGGGCTGAAATCCCCCATGGAAGTAATTGATATTTTGGGCATGCTGAAAATCGACGGAGATCCAGTAATCAAGGACGACAAAGCCTTCTTGGATCCCAGAGTAAAAGCCAAAGAAGTCATGGAATATTTTATGAAGAATTTTAACGTAAATCCCAAAGAGCTACCGCATTTAGCTTCGGTTGTAAAACACGAAATGAAAAGGGGGCTTAAGGCCTAATGGGCATTGAAGCAAACATTGCCGAATCAAGATTAAATATCCCGAGAGAGCGTTTCGAACAGATAAGAAGGGTGGCAAATCGCAAGGCTAACCCGCATGATGGAATGCTTCATACCTCTGTTCAGACCGCCAAACGCGGCGCCTCTAAAGCAGCCGTAAAATTAATCTCCTTCCTTGACAACCCGAAAAAAGTCAAAGATGCCGAAACTAGACCAGACTTAAAAATAAACTCAGGGACAAATAAACAATTATATGAACTAAAAAAGGGCACAACCTTGCTGGCTTTAAACGTTATGCTGGGAGCGCTTGTGCCTGGATCCAAAGCCTTGATCACAAAAATCGCCAATTTGGGAGTTTACAATGTCAGATAAAGAGAAAGATCCGTTACAGCAATTAGAGGATATACTTAAGGATTTCTGGAAAGAAAATGGAAATCCTCACATTATAGCCGCCAAACATACCGAATTTATGGTCGAGCCTAAAATTTTTATGGGAGATAAGCTAAACCCTGAAATCTTGAAGCTCTTGGTCATAAATTATCTTGCCCAAACCTCAAAACAGGATTCCGGAACCGGCAACATCGACGTTAGCCCGGAAAAGCTGGTCATCAAAAGCCCCAAGGGTAAACCACTGGTAGTGGTTCGCGACAAAAAGGTTATCCAGCAATATATTGCTCAGCGAGTTTAATTTTATCCCTTCCCTTTACTTCAACTTTTTTCTGCTTGCCCGATAACCATTCGATACTTATTTTACCTTCTTCTTCCTTTAGGCTCTTTATTCCAGCCTGCCGGGCTTTCACTCTCAAGTAAAGGATGTTAAAAAGCTTTTCAAGTCTGACCGGAGGATTTCCAAAACGATCCCTGAGCTCTTTTCTTAAATCATCCACTTCTTCTCTTGAGCTCAAGAGATTCATCCTCCGATAAATGGCGATCCTCTGCCGGTCATCGATTACATAATCTTCAGGGATAAAAGCATCCACCTTAAGATCGATCATCACTTCTCTTGGAGAAACTTCCTTGATCCCCTTAACTTCTCGCACCACCTCTTCCAGCAGCTCGCAATACAGATCAAATCCCACTTCCATAATATGTCCGGACTGCTCCGCTCCCAAGAGATTTCCCGCCCCGCGGATCTCTAAATCACGCATGGCTAATTTATAACCAGAGCCCAAAGCGGTAAACTCCTGAATGGCCTTTAATCTTTCCAAGGCCTGATCGGTCATTACCCTTTCCGGATAATAAAAGAGATAGGCATAGGCGCGCACCGCAGATCGCCCCACCCTCCCCCTTATCTGGTAGAGTTGAGATAACCCGAAGCGATCCGCCTGATCAATTAGAATGGTATTCACATTCGGAATATCCAGTCCCGATTCAATGATCGAGGTGCAAACCAGCACATCAAATTTGCGGTCCAGGAAATCGATCATGGTTTTCTCCAGCTCTTTCTCGGGCATCTGGCCATGGCCAATCACAATTTTTGCCTCTGGAACTAATTTTTTGATCTTGGAGGCCATCCCATCAATGGTCTCCACAAAATTATGCACAAAATAAATCTGGCCTCCCCGGTCAAGCTCCCGCAAGATCGCCTCCCGAGTCACCGCTTCGCTCCAGGGCAAAACATAGGTCCGGATCGGCGAACGATCCAGGGGCGGGGTGGTGATCATGCTCAGATCCCTTGCTCCGGAGAGTGATAAATATAAAGTCCGCGGAATAGGAGTAGCCGATAAGGTTAAAACATCCACGGTTTTTTTCAGCTTTTTAAGTTTTTCCTTGTGCGCCACCCCAAATCTCTGCTCCTCATCAACAATCAGAATCCCCAAATCCTTGAACTTGATGTCTTTAGACAAAAGTCGATGGGTTCCGATCACAATATCGACACCCCCACCCATCAGGGCTTTGACTATCCCGGCTTGCTCCTTCATAGATTTGAAACGGGAAAGCATCTCAATTATAAATGGAGAGGATTTAAATCTATTTCTGAAATTGTTGTAATGCTGCTCAGCCAGAATGGTGGTGGGAACCAGTATGGCAACCTGTTTCCCGCAGGAAACAGCCTTGGCTGCGGCACGAATGGCAACCTCGGTCTTTCCGTAGCCCACATCCCCGCAGACCAGACGATCCATGGGCCGGGGAGTTTCCATGTCCCGCTTGGCTTCAAGTATGGCCTTCCTCTGATCCGGGGTCTCTTCGTAGGGAAAAGTCCCTTCAAGCTCAATCTGCCAGATATCATCCGGGGGAAAAGAATGGCCGGGAAGCTTCTGGCGCGCCGCGTAAAGCTCCAAAAGCTCCTTGGTCATGTCGCGCAGAGCTTTTTTCACTTTCCCTTTGACCCGAATCCAGTGTTTGGATCCCAGACGGCTGAGCCGGGGCCTGAAATCTCCCCCGCTGGAATATTTCTCAACCAAGCCCGCCATGCTCGGCGGAACATAAACCTTGTCTCCTTCCGCATATTCAATTAATAAATATTCTTGCTTTACTCTCTCAATCTCTAAGGTTTTCATCCCCTGATAAACGCCAATTCCATAATTCTCATGCACCACATAGTCGCCAACTTTTAGGTCCGCTAAAAGTTCATCCGCCACCCCTTCGCTGGGCACGGTTTTCAATCTGCGAAATACCACCTCTTCGCCAAAAATTTCCCTATCGGTTAAAACCTGAATCCCATCAAATACAAATCCCCCGCGCAAGCTCCCCTCAAAGACCTCTGCTTCGATCTCTTCCCGGAGCCTGGCCGCGTGTTTGCTTACAATTATTGCCTCCTTGGAAACCTCCGAAAGTTTGTTCACATAAATCGGCGGGCTACTGAAAGCCGCTTCCTCCCCGGGCTGCACAAAACCGGAAAATTCAATCCTTTTGTTTTTTTCAACCTGCTTTACGATTTCCTCATGGCTTACATACTTAAAAGCCGTGGCAAAAGAAGATTGTTCATCCATGTGCCTATCGGCGGACCGGGTGATTTCCATCATTTCATCAAAAACCATTACGGCTTCCTCGGGAAGATGATCAAAAACCGGTATCTCAAACAATTCCCTGGCCGGGAGAATGGAAATCTCCGAGATTTTTTCGATCGAGCGCTGGGTATAGGCATCAAAATATCGGATGGATTCAATTTTATCTTCCACAAATTCCATGCGCAGGGGATGGTCGAGGTCCAGCGGGAAAATATCCACAATCCCTCCGCGTACCGAAAACTCCCCCCGCTCCCCCACAATCTCGAAACGCTTGTAACCAAATCCGATCAAATCTTCGATCAATTTATCAATTCTGATATCCTGATTTACTGATAATCTGATACTCTCGAGACCCCGGCTCGTTCTCCACATCACGGCCTTGACCGGAGCAACCACCACCATCTTTTCATTTCTCTTCCAACGTTCAAGGACTGCCAGCCGTTCGCCAATCAATTCCTTGCTGGGTTGAATTTCTTCTCCAGGAATAGTATCCGGAGCAGGAAAGATAAGGACTTTGTTGCCGGAAAAAAGCTCGATCTCCGACTTTATCGACTGGGCCTTATCCAGGCTTGAAACAATCACCAGGATGCTTCCGAAATCATCCCTCAGCGAGGCCAGGATGGCGGAGGAAGAAGAACCGATCATTCCGGAAAAAGTTGTTTTTCCAGTTCTTCCAAGCGTGGAAAGGTGTTCTTTATAATAAGAAGTTTGTTTGAGCGGATCCAGTATTTTGCTTAACGCCATGTCAGGAGCTCTCATGCAGCAGGTCTTTGATCGTTTCTTTTAATTTCGCGCTTATCTTCCGCGCGTTTTCCAAAGTCACTTCCTGTGATTCGGCAAAAGTCAGGGGCCTGCCAATTTTCACTTTAACCCGACCCGGCCTTAACCTCAGCCCATAGAGCTCATCCCTCTGCATAACTTTGTAACTACCCGAAATCGCAATTGGAACTACCGGTTTATTCGCCTCCAGAATAAGCATGGAGGCCCCATCCTTGAATTCCAGGAGCCTTCCATCCGGGGAACGTGTTCCCTCCGGAAAGATCGAAATTGATTCTCCACGCCGCAACAGGGAGATTACCTTGCGCATGGCAATTAGTGCCTGCTTGGAGTTGCTCAGGTCAACCAGAATTTGGCCGCCCTGGGCTGCAAAATTCTTGAAAATCGGGATATTAAAAACCTGCTGCATGAGCACAAAACGAAAATATCCCGGCAAAAAAGCTCGAAGAATAAAAATATCCACTCCGCTCTGATGATTGGATAAAAAGATCACGTTCTCTTCTTTGGGAATATTCTCTAAGCCGGAGATTTCAACCCTGACCTTGCCGATCCAAAGCATGACCCTTGAACCGAGTGCTGCAACCCTTTGGACAATCTCTTCTCTTTTATAAAAAAAGGATAAGAGGAGGGCCGTCAAAAGCCCGCTAAAAACAGTTCCCCAAAAAGCAAGCCAGAAAAAAATGGTTCTGATCATTTTGACAGGCGCTTCAGATTATACGTCAACCCAAAAATTGCCAAAGCGGCTAAGGGCAGTACCATCCATTGCGAAGGGGTGAGTCCCAGCCAATGGATGGGACTGAATCTTAAAAATTCAACCAAGAATCTGTAAATCGAATACAAAATAATCCACCAGAAAAAGATATAACCGTCAAACCTTTTATGGCGGTAGAGCATAACCACGATGATAAACACCAGCAACATGCTGGCAGAGGAATAAAGCTGGGTGGGATGAATGGACTCGCCCGGAAAATAGGAATGGGCCAGCGCCCCCGGGGGGAAAACCACTCCCCAGGGAACTTTTGTCGGAAGTCCAAAACAGCAGCCGTTCAAAAAACAGCCAACTCGAGCGATGGCATAGCCTAGGGTGGTTCCAGGACCTAACACATCCAGGAGCTTAAGCAGGGGAATCCCTTTTGCCTTTGCATACCAGACTGTTACCAGCATCGCCAATATAAACCCGCCTAGAAAAATCAGCCCACCTTTTTGGACCATGATTATTTCCAGGAGATCGTCTTTGTACAGATCCCACTGTGCAGCCACATAAAGCAGGCGCGCCCCAACAATCCCCGCAATAATAATATAGATCGCCAGATCTAAAATTACTTCTCCCCTGATCCCCTCTTTCTTGGCATAATAGAGCGCGAGCAGGATCCCCGCCAAAAAGGCAAGGGCGATCATAAAACCGTAGGCATGTATGGAAAGCGGACCAATCTTAAACAGAATCGGATACATCTTTCTTCCTCTCTGCAAAAAGCTTAAAGGCGATCAGAATAACTCCTGCGTTTATCATGATATCGGCAAAATTAAAGACCGGCCAAACGGTTACATCCAGATAATCGATCACATAAGATCTAAAGATCCTGTCGACTAGATTTCCCAAGCTCCCACCTAATATAAAAGCCAAACCGGTTTGCAGATAATAGTTGCGGGCCGGGATCTTATAGTGGAAATAGATTACGGCCAAAGCCACTATCACCCCGATCACCAGGAGATAAGGGGAAAACCCGACAAAGAGCGAAAAGGCTGCGCCGGTATTCCGGACATAGGTCAATTTGATTATCCCATCTAGGAGCGGGATGGATTGGCCCAGGGACATCGATTGATGCACCAGAGACTTAAGCACTTGATCAATTATTAAAATCGCCAAGGCAAGGACATAAAAGAACATTATCGAGCGGGCATCCCCTGTTTCAGATATTGCTCAACAAACTTCACTACTTCCGCAATGTACATTCCAATTATCGGCAGATCAACCATTCTCACCAGAATCTTTGACAGAACGTAAAGGACCACGGCAGCGATGATCGTCAATCCCACCGCGATCCCCAGCCCCCTGAACACCCCGACCAGAAAATTAAAAAAGAAAAATCTCCAGGGCCGGGTGAGCATGGATGTGTACTCGTCGATGCGGGCGCGCTCGAGCGAGCTGGCCAGCCGTCCGATCTTGCTGTTAAGGGCTTTTAATAAAGACTTCTCTTCTTGAAGGATTTCCTTTTCCTCTTTTAAGATCTTTTCCTCTTCTTTGGCCATATTTAAGTGCCTTCCTTCCAGGAGACCAGGTACTTTGCCTGCTCCGGGGTCAGGGCGTCGATCTCGATTCCCATGGATCTCAATTTGAGCCGGGCGATCTCATGGTCGATTTCCTCCGGCACCTTGTACACCTTTTTTTCAAGCTTCTTTCCTTGCTTGAACATGTATTCCGCGCAGAGTGCTTGATTGGCAAAGCTCATATCCATGACCATGGCGGGATGCCCTTCCGCCGCCGCCAGGTTGATCAACCTTCCCTCCCCGAGCAGATTAATTTTCCTGCCATCCGCTAAAGCATATTCATCCACAAAATCCCTGATCCTCTTTTTGGATTTTGCCATTTTTTCAAGCGCGGGAATGTCGATCTCCACGTTAAAGTGCCCGGAATTGGCCACAATCGCCCCATCCTTCATTTTTTCAAAATGGGCTTTATCGATCACATTCTTATCGCCCGTGACGGTGACAAAAACATCTCCCACCTCAGCTGCCTTTATGACCGGCATGACCTGATAGCCGTCCATTTTGGCTTCGAGCCCCCGGAGCGGATCAGTTTCGCAGACAATGACATGCGCTCCCATGCCTTTGGCACGCATGGCCACTCCTCGGCCGCACATTCCATAGCCGCAGACCACCACAGTTGAGCCTGCCCAGAGAAGATTGGTAGCCCTCGTAATTCCGTCAATAGTGGATTGACCGGTCCCATAGCGATTATCGAAAAGATGCTTGGTTTCGGCATCATTCACGGCAATGATCGGAAACTTTAGGGCCCCATCTTTTTCCATGCTGCGCAAACGGATGATCCCGGTAGTGGTTTCCTCGGAACCCCCGATGACTTCCTTGATCTGATTGGTACGATTCTTATGCAGTTCGGAGACCAGGTCCGCTCCGTCATCCATGGTGATGCTGGGATGGTGATCCAAGGCAGCATTAATATGTTTATAATAAGTATCGTTATCCTCGCCTTTGATCGCAAAAACCGGGATTCCGTAGTCTTCGACCAAGGAAGCGGCCGCATCATCCTGGGTGGATAGGGGATTTGAGGCGCACAGAACCAGATCCGCGCCCCCCGCTTTTAAGGTCATCATCAGGGCCGCGGTCTCGGTTGTAACATGCAGGCAGGCGGAGAGTTTTACTTCTTTAAGGGGTTTTTCCTTACCAAATCGTTCCCGGATTAGCCTTAGGACCGGCATGTTCCGCTCCGCCCATTCAATGTGGAGCTTCCCCTTGGTTGCCAGGCTTTTATCTTTTATGTCACATTTAACCATTGTAAATACCCTCCCGATCGCAAAGCAAGATTATATCACACTGCCACCCCTCCAACAATGTGAATTTAGGTGCAAAGATAGGTTGAAAATGCTGAAATTTACCTCAAAATTTGTCGATATATATATTAGAGGATATCTATAAAAACACATGAGCAATGCGATTGCCAATCTAAATAAATTAAGTTCTTATCCCTCTGCCACCTTTCCTCAGGAAAAGCCCAGGAAAAAAAACAAGGTTGCCTCTGCAGCCCCTTCTACTCCACCCGCAGCCCCATCTCCCTCTTCGGAATCGAAGCCCCCTACTTCTACTCCGGTAGCAATCATGGGATTTATTGACGGCAGCAAAACCATCATTACCGAAGAGGATATTAATCAAAAAATCGAAGAAGAAGTCAAACTGCCACCGCATCCGCGCCGAACACTCTATCTGCATCTTAAATATAAGGCGATGATAAAACTCATGCGGGCTGCTACGGATAAGAGGAAACTTAAAAGCCCTCCCCTTCTAGAGATTACCATGGCATCCCTAGATAATATGATATTCGCCATACAAAGAGATCTTAATCAAGAAGCTATCCAGAATATTGAAGAACAAATCTATTCCATAAGCAGCCAAAACCCGGATAAGCCCTTTCTTTTAATATTATTTGCAGATCTAATGCTCTCCCGCGGAAAGATTTCCCTTGAAAAAGCAAAACAACTGCTATCCAGAGCCATAAATATGGCGCCAGGCAACCCGGAGGTATCCTACGAGGTTTATCATTTCTATTTTGGCATAAAGGAAATCTATACCGCCTCCACTTATTTAGAACAGGCCGCAAAACTTAAGCCCGCCTACCAGCTTGAACTGGGAAATTATTATGCTAGAAGAAGCGAAATTGAAAAGGCAAATAAAGATAATGGATCTGCTCTAAAAGACCTGGAAGCCGCCGAAAAAGCATTTATGAAAGCTGCCGAATTAAATTTTATAGCTCCTGATCCCCTTTCCCTCACCCTGGCAGATCTATCCCAAAAGAAAGCGGAAATCTATTTCCTGCAGAAGGATTACTCTTCTGCCCTCTCGGCCCTCGAATTCTCAGCTGAGAAATATGAGCAAGCAATTGAAGCCCATCCTGCAGACCCGGGATTGCACCTTCGTCTGCACAACATTTACCTGATGCTTAAAAACGTGCTTGAGATTTCCCGCAGAAAAGGCCCCTCCTTTAGGCACCCGCTTCTTAATCGCCAGGATGAAATTCTTAATCGCCAGCTAAAAAAATATGGGGCTAAGCTTCAGCAAGCCCTTAGAAATGCAGAAAAATTCAGCCAGGGAAATCCAACGCTTTTACTGCAAGTGGCAAATGCTTACATGAGGATTGGTGAAGTTGACCAAGCCCTAGAAATATTAAAGGCCCTAAAAAGCATAGAACCCAATCCACTTCTTCTGCTTCAAATGGGAGATCTTCTAATCTCTAAAGGAAAGATCGAGAATGCTTTTGGGCATTATGAAGAAGCCTTAAAAATCGCCAAGGGGCTGGATGTATTGTCAACTATATTTCTACGCATCTCTTCCCTGGAAGCGGAAGCAGTAATGGGTCTGGCCCGGCTTAAAGCTCCAGCGTCTACCCCCGTAGTCCTTCTCAACTTTTTGATGATGGGATTGATGTTTTATAAAGCCCCGCTCTGGGCAATCAGCAACCTTTTGAGTAAGTTTAATAAAAGTTACAGCGATGAAGATCTGCAGGCATTATTTCACAAGGCCCGCGCGCTCAAGCAAAAGGCTTTCCGCGAAATTTACCGCCAAGCCGAGAAAGAAAATAAGCCCCTCATCTTCCATGCCATTGCAGAAGGGATCCTGGCCAAGGCCCAGGATATTTCACTCCAAATCAAGCAGATGGAAGAAATGGCGTTTGTAACCGAGGAGAAAATCAAGTTCTATAAAAAAGTTGCAGAAAAGATAAAGACCCCCGTGAGCGGGCTGTTTAAACGCACTCTGAATAAAAGCCATATCAAAGCCCTGGATGCGGAATTTAAGAGCGCCATGGAAAACAAGGATACCCAGAGGATGTCTGAAATAGCCCGGAACTATTTTGGGGCCTACTTCTTCTTCCTGGAAAAAAGCAGAAATAAAATTTTGGATGAGAGCCATAAAAAAATTCTTTCTGAAAATAAAGAGGTAGCCTTTGAGAAGGGCATGGAAATTCTTGAGAAAATGATAGAGTTCGCCCGAGCAACTAAAAATACCGAATTCTCTTTCGCGGTTTATCAATTAGCTCAAAATCTATTAAAAAACTTCCCGGCTCAAGACAAGGATGGGCTAATAAAACAAGGAGAAATATTAAAAATAAGAGGAGAATCCCTGAAGGCAACCATAGCTATTGCCAGAGACAACAGAGATCTTGAGAGGCTCCTGGAGCTGGGCAAGGGAATGGATGCCTTTGGCCCATTTGCCATCGAAGCGCTGGAGCAAGCCATAGCCTTAGCCGGAAATGATAAGGCAAAATTGCTCTATATAGGGGAAGCCATCTATGTGCCCTGGAGAAAAGCGGAGAAGAAAGATTTAATCCAGACCCTGGAAACCAAAGAGGCCTTGCGCGGGCTGGTTCATTCGGCCTACCAAAAAGTCCTGGAAAGAAGCGAGGGCCTGGAAAAACTCCTAATATCTCGGAATCTCTGGGTTTTCGGGGATTATCGCTACGCTTATGAGGGATGCCTCTCCCTTATCGATTATTACCAAAGCAAAAATGACCAAAGAATGCTGGGAAATTTATATTATGAGCTGGCCCTTATGGCAGTCATTCAGGGAAAAACCCAAGAAGCCACAAAATGGCTCACCCTGGCACTGGATAACCCTCCTGAGACTATGTCCAAGGAATCCATAAGACAGGAATTGAAATTCTTAAAAACCGGAAAACAGCCGGATCTGAAAATTAACGGGGAAATTTCGCTTAACCCACAGCGGATCAGGGCTGCCATTAATCTCTGTGTTTTCTGGGCAAAAGACAAAGATTGGGATGAAGACAAGCGTGCTCTTCTAATTCAAAATTCTGAAAAAGCCATAGCCGATCTATATTCAGTAAACATGAAAAAGGCCAAAGTTAAAGTCAGGTTTGGCCAAGAGGTGACCGAGGTTGGTATCCAAGAGGAGACTATTCAAAAACTCAGCCAGGGCTTGGAGGCGGAATTCCAGGAAGCGAAAAACAACAAGGATCTCCAGAAGCTTTCTGAAATAGTGCATAATTATCTTCGAATATATCTTTTACTGAGGGATAAAAGCGAAAATGAAATGCTATTCAAAAAAGCAATCAAGGCCCTTGAGGAAATCTTAAGCTTCGGCAAAGAAATCAAAGATGTTCGATTCACTTCTGCGGTTTTTAAGCTGGCCGGGGTCCTTAAAGACATATTATATAAAAATTCTTTAGGGAAAAAAGAAATCGATAAAATAACAGAAGTTATAAACGATTCTCAAGAAGCCACCATAGAAATTGCCAAAAATAAAGAGGACATTGATCCTCTCTTAGATTTGTTTTCTATAAAAGCGCTGGAAAAAGCCATGGCTTTGGCTGGAGATGACCATGCCAAATTGTTTGAAATGGGGGATTTAATCCTTGACTACTGGAGAACCATAGCAGGGGAAGATTTAATTTCAATCTTTGCTATAAAAAATGTTCTGCGCAAGCAGGCCCTTTCGGCCTACCAAAAAATCCTGGAAAGGGCCCAGGGCCAAGAAAAAATGCTGGCCTCTCAGAAGCTCTGGATGCTCGGAGACCATTTCCATGCCTACCAGGGTTACTCCTCCCTCATCGATTATTACAAAAGTAAAAATAATAAAAAGATGCTGGCAAGGATCTATTATGAGATGGGCCTTATGGCCGCGGCTCAGGGCAAAATCGAAGAGGCCAAAACCGCACTCAGCTGCGCACTACATACCCACCCTGATCCCTTGCAAAAGGAAAGCATAAGACAGGAGCTGGCATGCCTAAAAACTGCGAAACTGCCTGAATCATTTATAATAAAGGGAAATGTTTTGCTTACCCCGCTGCAGATAAGGGCGGCTATGCGTCTTTACCATTCCTGGAAAGAAGACCATGCCCAGGCCGTACTTGATTTATATTCAGCAAATGAGAAATCAGCCGAAGTTAAAGTCTCGCAAAGCAAAAATGAAACAAGGGTTGCCATCCAAGAGCATAAAATTAATAAAACCCGGATCATGGGTTTTTCAAAAACCGATCCCAAGAAGATCATGCGAGAGTTTCGCTATGCCGGGGTGGAGCCGGGAAAGGTCTTTTCCACCGATCCCTCAAAGATGATCGAGCAGCTAGCCGAAGCCGCCAATCGCCTTGAAAGCTTCACCATTAAAGATGCCAGACTGGTAAATGAAGATGGCAAAAATGTTTTAATCGTCAAAATAGAAGAACAGCATATCGATAGTTTCAAAGTGGGAGGAGGAGGCAGCAATGTTCAAGCCAGTTTTTATATCGAGCGCGCGCATAATAATCTCTTTGGGGGTGGAGAAAAATTCGGATACGGTCTGGGCTTCACCTGTTTTTATCCCAAGGACGGTGACTTCTACCATACCGTGAACGGAAAATTCTATTATTTCGATCCGCATCTCTTTGTGATCGGCAAAAATACTCCGGTGGCGGGCGGATTTAACCTGGAGAAAACCTCAAGGGTCAATTACGAAAACAACACTCTGGAAGACATGATCGGGGGAAGAATTACCGCTCAGGTCAAAATAGCGGAGAAGACCTACCTGGGGGTCTCTCCAGGACTTTATTACATTGACGGAGACCCAAGCTATTTTCAGCCCAGTGTAAGATTTACCCTGAGCAGGGACGGAAGGGATAACTGGCTCTTCCCAAAATCCGGTTACTACTTAAGCACCTCGGTTGAACCCGGGCTGAATTTGGGCAATTTTACTCAATTCTTTATAAATAATCTTAACGAAGGCAGGTATTATGTCCCGCTCTTCTGGGACATGACCCTGGCTTTTCGCGGAGTATTTGGCATTGGCTACAACCTCTTGGGTGGAGGCAAATATTCGCTTGGAGGAGGGGATATATTCAATCAATTTGTGAGGGGAGCAAACGGTTCCGCCGCAGCTGGACCGGGCATCCTGGCGGGGAGCTTAGAAGTGCGCGGTCCGATCTGGGATATTGATGCTGAATCGATTATGCTTAAAAGTAAAATTCAGCTCTATTTTTACGGCGATCTTGGAACTATCCTGGGCGGTGACCATGGCCTATTTTACTCGGCGGGTGTGGGAGCAAGATTTTTATTTCCTTGGCTGGGTTTGCCGGTGAACCTTAGTTTTAACCTTCTTGAACTCCCGAGTGGTTTTCCCTTCCCCTCTATCTGGTTTGGAGACTTACGCTGAGGTTGATCTATTTGATGGCCGCTGAACAGCGATGACAAAGCCCCGGATGTTCTTTGTCCTCCCCCACTGACTCCTGCCACATCCAGCAACGCTCGCACTTCTTACCCGGAGCGCGCTTGACCGCGATCTTATCTCCCTCTATTAGCTTTACTTGAGAAACAATCAAAACCACCGGCAAGATCTCTTTGATCTCTTTCACCCACTCCCTTCCCTTGACCCCGATCTCCACCAAGGCCTCTAGCGAAGCAGAGATCTCTTTTTTGGCTCGGACCGCTTCCAATTCGCGATAGACTTCCTCTTTCAACCCTAGGATCTTTTCCCATTTCTCTTCCAGTTTCTTGTCCAGATATTTCCCATCTGCTTTTGGCATATCCATTAAGAAAACACTCGCGACTCGAGACTCGTGACTCCCGACATATCTCAGGATGTCTTCGGCTGTAAAGGAAAGGATGGGTGCCATCACTTTAATCAAGGTCTCCAGGATTTCAGTCATGGCGGTCTGCGCAGAACGGCGCTCAAGAGAATCTTTTTTGCTGCAATACAGCCGATCCTTTGACATGTCCAGATAATAGGCAGAGAGGGCGTTTACGCAGAAATCGTAAAGCGAGTGATAGACAATGTGAAACTCAAAATTATCGTAAGCCTTGGTCACCCTTTCGATCAGGCGGTGGAGCCGGAGCAAGATCCACTTGTCAATTTCAAGCATTTGTGGATAATCAACCGCAAGGTGTTCGCGGTAATCGTATAAATTGCTAATTAAAAATCGGCAGGTATTGCGGATCTTGGTATAAGCTTCCCTGACCTGATCAAGGATCCTTTTTGAAGCTGCCATGTCATTTCGGAAATCAGTGGAGGCCACCCATAGGCGCAGGATGTCTGCCCCGTATTCCTTGACCACATCCTGGGGGTCGACCACGTTTCCCAAAGACTTGCTCATCTTTTTCCCCTTTTCATCAATGGTGAACCCATGGGTCAGGACCGCATTGTAGGGAGCGCGGCCTTTATAGCCGATGGATATGAGAAGAGAGGTCTGGAACCAGCCCCGGTGCTGGTCCGATCCTTCCAGATAGAGGTCTGCCGGCCAGCTGTGGCCCGGAGTTTGCTCCAGGACCGCGGCATGGGAGGAGCCGGACTCAAACCAGACATCCAGAATGTCGGTTTCCTTGTCAAACTCTTTGCCGCCGCAATCTGGACAGCTCGTTCCTTTTGGCAAAATCTCTTTTGCTTCATTTTCAAACCAGCCGTTGGTACCTTTTTCACGCACCAGCTCACGGATGGCTTGGTTAAAGACCCCGGTCATGAGCGGCTTCTTACATTTCTGGCAGTAAAAGGCCGGGATGGGCACTCCCCAGGACCTTTGCCTGGAGATGCACCAGTCCGGCCGGGACTCAACCATTCCTCGAATGCGGTTCTCTCCCCAGGCCGGAAACCATTTGGTATCCCCTATTGCCTTTAATGCCTCCTGCCTCATGCCTTTATGATCCACCCCGATAAACCACTGCTCAGTCGCCCGGAAGATGACCGGTTTCTTGCAGCGCCAGCAATGGGGATAGGGATGCTTCATGAATTCAAGTTTTAAAAGAGAGTTATCTTCTTTCATGCGCTCGGTGATCAACTTGTTTGCCTTATCATAATGCTTGCCCGCGATGAATTCAGGAACGGTTTTGTCAAAATGCCCCTTTTCGTCTATCGGCATGACGATCGGAAGCTTATAATTTAGACCAACCTGATAGTCTTCTTCTCCATGACCGGGTGCAATGTGGACCAGGCCGGTCCCCTGCTCCAGCGTGACATACTTATCCAGGACGAGCATGACCTCCCGCTCCACAAAGGGGTGTTGGCATAGAATGCCTTCCAAATGCTTGCCTTTGGTTTTATCAATGATTTTATGCTTGGTAATTTCCAGGCGTTAATCCTCAAGTAATTTCTCAGCCACAATGTAGACTTCGCCATCCACTTTCAGGAACACGTACTCGTATTCAGGATGGGCGGCAATCGCCACGTTTGCCGGAAGGGTCCAGGGAGTGGTGGTCCAGATCACAAAATAGACTGGCGACTCGAGACTCGCGACTGGCGACTTTTTATCCACCTGGATGGTTTTGGGATCAATGACCTTGAACTTGACGTAGATCGAGGGTGATTTTTCATCTTCATATTCGATCTCTGCTTCAGCCAGGGCGGTTTCGCAATTCGGGCACCAGTGGATGGGTTT
>Ga0111227_1050_pt1 | contig 15312 bp, 18 predicted proteins | sample DeeMarSWOR152_54_FD_80391 | JGI IMG/M metagenome (GOLD analysis project Ga0111227, IMG submission 80391) | candidate division WOR-1 bacterium DG_54_3 | reverse complement strand
CTGAAATTTTCTAAAAAAGTTATCGATAAGTAAATAGGCTGGATTGCTCGTGACTTCGCTGGAAACGGATTTCCTTCTCAGGAATCTACCAGCTTGACGGCTTTCCAGCCTATTTATTTTTAGCCCCAGAACGAATTCTGGGGTTATGTTATTATTATACCCCATTCTAGCTTCCTATTCAAGTTGATTATCATAGTTTGCAAGTGTAAAATGTAAACCAATGAAGGACTTTTCCCTCAAATATGGCTCGGGAAAGATCAAGCTAAGCCTTCCTGAAGAAGATATAATTTCCGTCCTTTCTGGAAGACATATGAAGCCCATTCCTTCTCCCCAAGATGCAATCTGGGCTGCCTTGCGTGAGCCAATCAGTTCTCCCCCTTTGGCAAAAATTTGCAAGAAGGGCGAAAAGATTGCTCTGGTAGTCTCAGATTACACCCGGGCCACTATGGCAGACCTCTTTTTGCCTCTTCTTGTCAACGGATTGAATGAAATTGGCATCCCCGATCAGGACATGTTTATTGTCTTTGCCAACGGAACCCATCCCTTGCATACCCGCGAAAAACAGGAAAAGATCGTAGGCAAAGAAATTGCCAGTCGGATTGAGATGTTCGACCATGATTACAGAGATGAGTCAAACCTGGTCGACCTGGGCAAAACTTCGCGGGGAACACCAGTTAAAGCCAACAAAATGGTTTATGAAGCAGATCGCAAGATCTTGACTGGAAGCATAACCTATCATTATTTTGCCGGCTTTGGCGGGGGAAGAAAAGCGGTCCTGCCCGGGATCTCCGGCTTTGAAACCATTCAAACCAATCACCGTCTCTCCATGCGGCCAGAAAGCACCACCGCGGCTCTGGACAATAATCCGCTCTCCCTGGATATGGAAGAAGCAGCCAAGATGCTTAAGCCCGACTTTATTTTGAATACGGTCTTAAACGAAAACAAGGAACTCTGCGGGATTTTTGCCGGAGATCTGATTGCCGCGCACCGGGCCGGCTGTCAATTTATTAATGAATATGCCATGGTCGGGATTTATCAAAAAGCGGATCTGGTGATCGCAGCTTCCGGGGGCGGGGGGATGGACATCAATTATGTCCAGTCCCACAAGGCCATGGAGAATGCCCATTTCGCCCTGAAAGAGGGGGGAGTCATGATCCTTCTGGCGGAATCTTCCGAGGGATTCCCTTCAGATATTTATCTAAAATATATTCAATTGGGTTCGGCAGATAAAATCCATGCGGAGCTGAACCGAAATTTCACTATTCCCGGCCATACTGTCTTTGCCACCTTTTATAAGTCAGAGAAATTTAAAATCATCTGGGTCACAAAGCTGCCCAAGGAGATCGTCAAAAGCATGAAGATCACTCCGGCAGAGAGTTATGAAGAAGCCTATGCTCTGGCGAAAAAGTGGTTGGCGGGAAAGCGCAGGACTTATATAATGCCGGTGGCCTATACCACCTTTCCGGTGCTCAAATGAATATTCCTGAGGAAAAGAAAGATTTAAAGAAAAATATAATTGCGCTGGGAGTCACCAGCTTCTTCACGGATGTCTCCTCCGAGATGATCCTGGCCCTGCTCCCTTTATTTCTGACCGCGTTAGGGGCGGGCAAAGCGATGATTGGCCTGATCGAAGGGATCGCCGAGTTTACCGCCAGCACCCTCAAGACCTTCTCGGGGTGGATTTCGGATAAATTGCAAAAGAGAAAATTGCTGGTGGTTATGGGCTACACCCTTTCCACCATCACTAAACCCTTCGTGGCCATCGCCACCAACTGGCTGCAGGTTCTCTTTGTGCGGTTTGTAGACAGGCTGGGCAAGGGAATTCGGACTTCGCCCCGGGACGCCCTGATTGCCGAATCAATTGAACCGGTCAATCGGGGAAGGGCCTTTGGATTTCATCGCATGATGGATACTTCGGGCGCGGTGGTGGGGACTTTATTGGCTTCTTTTTTTCTGTTTGTTTTTACCCGCTATTTTCATATGGATACTATTTTCCAGTACCGGACAATTTTCTGGATTGCTCTTATCCCCGGGATCTTCTCGGTTATAATTCTGATTCTATACGTAAGGGAACCAAAGTTTGCCGAAAGAAAGCAGCAGCTCCTTTCCTTTAAGGCCGCTTTACCCAAAAGATTCCTGGTCTTTTTGTCGGTAGTTGCGCTTTTTGAGCTGGCACACTTTAGTTACGCCCTCTTTATTTTGAGGGCTTCGGATCTGGGAGTCATAATTCCTCTTATTCCCATAATCTATCTGGTCTATAATCTGGTTTATGCCGGTTTTGCCCTGCCCGCGGGACAGCTGGCGGACCGCTTTGGCAAGAAAAGAATGCTATCCATCGGATATCTTCTCTTTGGATTAATGTGTTTGGGCTTTGCCTTTGCTTTCAATGTTTTTCACGCCTGGATCCTTTTTGTCCTTTTTGGATTGGCAGTCGCCATTGTCGATACCATCCCGCGCGCCATGGTGCCGGAGATGGTTTCTCCCGAAGTCAAGGGGACGGCTTACGGATTTTATTATATGGTAATCGGCGTTCTGGATCTTCCCGCCTCAGCCCTGGCCGGGCTCCTCTGGGATATTTTCGGGAAGGTCAGGGGGCCCATGATCGCCTTCTCTTACGGGGCGGTTTTGGCTATAGTTGCAGCAGTGTCGCTCTTTATTTTGTTTCCGGAAAGAGAAAAAGCATGAGATTATATTTTCTTCCGTTTATTTGCTTATACCTTTTATCTAGCTCTAGCCTTGCCCAAGTGCCGGTTTTATCTGCGCCGAATACTATAGAGGTCTTGGGAAACGGGCTGCGTTCGGCAGCCTTTGTGGTGAGGCTTGAAGGCCTGAGCGAAGAGGAAGAAAAGGATTTTAGTTATGCGCTCAAAGGCTTGCCGGCGGAGGTCCCGCTTCTTTTTGATAAGGAGAGCAAAATCTTTTTCTGGCGCCCGGAAGCGAATCGGGTTGGTGCTTACAAGTTTGAATTTGTAGCCGAGGACTCGACCGGAAAAAAAATTTCTAAGGAGGTGTTGATCAAGGTTCTCAAGGCGCCTTCCCTGGAAGCCCTTCCCAAGGGATGGGAGGATATGAAAAAAGAGGATAAGTATCTGGTGGGCAGGGACTATCTCCCTTCCACTAATTTTTTGGAGATGGATATCGCCGGCCTTCCCGAATACGAGCTGGAAATCAGGGTCAGGGATGCCATGGATCAGGAATGTCTTTTGAAATATATTCCCGGAGAGGGAAGGGCCGAAGTAAATCGGAGGCATCGAATCGCTCTTATCCGGCTGGGCGGGTATTACACCAGCTCCAAGGTCAGAAAGGTCCGCCGGGATCTTTATGAGGATCTATTTAATACCCTGGGGCTGGTCTTCAAACGGATTGAATCCATAGAATTGAAGGGGAAATATCTGTTGGAGGGATTGGCAACCTTTGATCGATCCTCTTTGGTTTCGGCGGTGGGGGCCGACAATATATATTTGCCGGTAATAAATCTTTCCTTTGATGACGCTTTTTACCAGGAGGCGCAATATTCAAAGGGAAGCCCCATGATGATCGCGGATGCTCCGGAGATCAAGATCGATTTTAACACCGATTCGGGCTTGATCTGGAGAAGGGCCCGCTTGCTTATCGATAAGAATGAGTATCATGCGGTACGGAAAGACTTCACTTTAATGGTCGTAAAGCCTTACCAAGATATTTCCAGCTTTGATGTCGATTATGCCATGTATATGCAGAGGATTCCTTCTGCCAGGAAGCTCCCCTTTGGGGAACACGTATTTGTTTTTGAGGCCGAGAACGCCTACGGCATGCTCTTTACCCGCGAGGCCTATGCCCGAGTGGTCACGCTGCCGGCCCGGATCGTGGGAAAACCCATGGTCTTTCCCAGCCCTTTCAATCCAAGTCGCGACCAGGAGATCAAGATTCAGTATCAGCTCAGCATGCCGGCGAATATTGAAATTATTGTCTTTGGAGTGGATGGGTCAGTTATCCTGAAAAGGAAAATTTTCATGGGGGAGGAAGGGGGAAAGAAGGGATACAATACCATTTCCTGGGATGGCAGAACCGCGGCCGGGGGTTATATCCCCAACGGGATCTACAGCGGGGTAATTATTGACCGGGATCAGAACCGGATCTTGGAAAAATTCAAGATCTCAGTTTACCAATAGCTCTCTTTAGACCTAACCCCTAAATAAGCTTGACAGCCTGATGTTACTTTTATATAATTAGTGCTACCATGAACAAACTAAAAGTAGCCAGATTTGGGGTCTCCATGGATCCCGAGCTGCGGGATAAGTTTGACAGGCTCATTGGCCAAAAGGGTTATGCTAATCGTTCAGAAGCCGTCAGGGATTTGGTCCGGGAGCATCTGGTGGAGAAGGAATGGCAAGAAGTAAAAGGTGAGGTGGTGGGAACGGTCACTCTGATCTATGACCACCATGTGCACGATTTGTCAGATAAGTTGACCGATCTGCAGCATGATCATTACCGGAATATTATTTCCAGCACCCACATTCATCTGGATGGACAAAACTGTCTGGAGGTTTTGGTGGTAAAGGGGAAAAGCAGCCAGGTAAGGGCGATCGCTGAGAGATTGATGAGCACCAAGGGGGTCAAGCATGGCAAGCTTGCCATGACCTCCACCGGAAAGGAGTTGAAATAAAATGCATATACCAGATGGTTTCATAGATCCAAAAATATCTTTCGGATTGATGGGGGCGGCCGTAGCAATTCTGGGTTATTGTTTGAATAAAGTCAGGGCCGCAGTTACGGCTCTGGCTCCGCAGGAGGCCTTTGCCGCGGCGGGAAGAGGGATAAAGAATTTGGCAGGCAGAAGCCGCAGGGTCCTGACTAAATTGGGTGAGCAAAAAATTTATGCAATGGGAATGGTAGCGGCTCTGGTTTTTGCGGCGCAGATGTTTAACTTTCCGATTGATAAAGGGACCTCCGGACATTTGATCGGGGGGGTATTGGCAGTCGTCCTTCTGGGTCCTTTTGCAGGAACGATTGTCATAGCTGCGGTATTGATAATTCAATCCCTCTTTTTTGCGGATGGGGGGATAATTGTTTTGGGAGCAAATATTATTAATATGGCGTTTTTCGGGGCGTTTCTAAGTTATTACATATATGTATTTTTAAAAAAGTATATACTGGAATGGCAGAGTATAGCAGTGGCAGCCTGGTGCTCGGTGGTTATGGCCGCTTTAGCCACCTCGCTTGAGATCGGACTTTCGGGGACATTTGCCCTGTCCGTGGTTACTGCTTCCATGCTCAAAGTGCACATCCTGATTGGAGTTGCCGAAGCCTTAATCAGCGTGGCTCTTATTCAGGTTTTTCGAAAAATGGTTCCGATGGGGGAGGGACAGCCATGAAAAACATAATCTTGCTTTCGATCCTGATCGCAATCTTGGCTGCCTTTTTTGCTTCTTCCAATCCGGATGGGCTTGAAAAAGTCGCGGAGAACCTGGGTTTCATAGATAGAGGAATTGAAAGAAGCTCAGCCATGACCGATTATTCGATCCCCTTCATTTATCAAGAAGGGATATCAACATCGATCGCCGGAATTTTAGGAATATTTATAATCCTTGGGCTGTTTTGGGCGACCGCCTTATTCTTAAGAAAGAGGGCCGGATAAAGAGGGCTTCAATTTTTTTGAGTTACAGGTTATAATCTTCGGTGTGAAAGCTTCATCTAGAGCTAATCTTTTTGTTTGCCTTCTCTTAATTTTGCTTTTGCCTGGCTGCAGCCAGGGACCGGCCCAGGAAAACATGCTTGAAGCCATGGCCGGATTGGACCGGGCACATATTCCCGCCCTGCTCTTTACCAATTTGCAAAAGCAGAGGGAGTCTGAGCTGGCCTTGGAGCGACTGAGGAGAGAATGGGATAGATTTGATGGAAAGTATCATAATTTGAAAATTAAATATGGATTGGATATCACGGATAAATTCTGGAAGGAGGATTTTGAGAAAATAAATGAGCTGATAACTACCGCCGAGGTCTTGGTGGAAGAAGAGAGATTAATTGAGGCGCACGAGCAATTAGAAGAGATGCGAATGATATTAAAAGAGCTTCGGGCCCGGAACGGAATAGATTATTTTCTGGACGGGATGACGGAGTTCCACGAGGTCATGGAGCAGATCATTTTGAGCCTGAAGGGTAAGGATAAATTGTACGAGGAAGATCTGATCAGGCTGAGGGCTTTGTTTAAAGAGGCGCAGAAGAGTTGGGCAGAGCTGGGAAATTCGGAGGTGGATCCCCGGGTCTTTGGTTTTGAGCCGGAGAAAATAGAGGCGGTCCGAAAGAGGATAAAAGAAGAAGAGAGAGTGCTGGCAAGTTTTGCGGCGGCGCTTTCATCTGAGGATGCGGACCGGATTTTTCAGGCAGCCACGGATTTAAAACCCAATTTTGTGGTGCTCTACAAGGCATTTGGCGATTTTCAGCCGATTTTTGATCAGGTACTAAAAGAGAGAAAGGAAGAAGAAGCGCAGAGTTCGGTAAAGAGGGGGGAGGATAAAAATGAGACTGGATCCGAGTAAATGGTATAAGATCTTGGCTCCGCGGCCGGTGATTCTGGTCTCCACCGTAAATCAGCAGGGGGCTTCCAATGCCGCGCCCTTTAGTTTTGTGATGCCGGTCTCCATGGAGCCCCCGCTCATTGCTTTTGCTTCGGATCCGGAGCATGACACGGTAAGGAATATCCTGCAAACAAAGAATTTTGTAGTCAATATTCCCGGCCGAAAAATCCTTAAGCAGCTCTGGATTTGTAAAAAAGAATTTCCTTATGGAGTGAGCGAGATCAAGAAAGCAAAGCTTACTGAGGAAAAATCCAAGAAGGTAAAGTCTCCCAGGATCAGGGAGTGTGTTGCCCAGTTTGAATGTAAACTATTTAGAAAAGAACGAGCCGGCGATCACCTGCTTATCATCGGCAGGGTTCTGGAAGCGAGGGTTGACGATCGTTTTTTCAGGAAGGGAAAGTATCAGCTGGCCCAAGCCAATCCCTTGCTGCATATCGGCGCGGAGGAGTTTGGGCTTTTGGGGAGGATAGTTAAAGCTGAATAAAAATTAGGATTCTTGCAAATCATCGGGAATGGCTTTATAATCTTTGCAAAGAGGGGAAAGCGAAAATGATCAATGAAATTGCGGCCTGGATAAAGAAGCAGGTCCAGGCTGCTGGTGCTCAGGGCTGCGTTTTTGGATTGTCGGGCGGGCTGGATTCCTCGGTGGTCGGGATCTTATGTAAGAGAGCCTTTCCGGAGGGGGTCCTGGGATTGCTCATGCCCTGTTTCAGCCATGAGGAAGACCTGAAGGATGCCCAGGAGCTGGCAGAAAAGTTTTCTATCCCAACCAAATTTATTGATTTAAAGCCGGCCTGCAGTCAGCTCTACGTGCAACTGGAAGGCAAAACCTATGACGGCAAAGAGATGAACCTGGCCATCGCCAACCTTAAACCGCGGCTTAGAATGATCACCCTCTATTACCATGCCAATAAATTGAACTATCTGGTTACGGGAACCGGCAATAAATCCGAAGCGGTCATGGGCTATTTCACCAAATATGGCGATGGGGGAGTGGACCTTTTGCCTTTGGGGGGATTGCTAAAAACACAGGTAAAGGAAATGGCGAAGGAGCTTGAGATCCCCACCAAGATCATCGACAAAAAGCCCTCCGCCGGACTCTGGCATGGCCAGACCGATGAAGAAGAGATGGGAATTACTTACGCGGTGCTGGACAAGATCATCCTGGGGCTGGAAAAGAAAAAATTAACCGGATTGGACCAGAAGCTGGTTGACAAGGTCAAGCAGAAGATGGCGCAAACCGAGCATAAGCGCAGAGTGCCCCCGTTTTTTATTCCCTGAGATGAAGAGACTGGAGCTCATCTATTCCGGGCGTTTGGATGAGGTTGACTTCCGCGAAACCGCCGAGCGTTTTGCCACGGCCCATAAGCTGACGGGCTATGCCAGGAAATTCCCAAACGCAACGGTCAAGATTGTGGTGGAGGGGGCGGAGCAGGACCTGCAAAAATTCATGCGCGATTTTAATGAAGACATGGATATCTTCATTGAGCATTTCTCCAGGATCTGGCTCCCTCCCACCGGGGAATACCGCCGCTTTAGATTTTTGAGTGTTTGAACCCGGTTTGCCTCGCAAATCCTTATAAGATTTTGCAAGAAACTTGAAATTTACCCCAAAAATTCACGATAATATATAAGAGAGCTCCAGCATAAGGAGGGCCGAGAAAATGGAAGCGTCGGTTAGATTAATTAAGCCGCAGATTACCCTCGCACAACAATTAAAAAGAAACCCCGGAAATAGAGGAAAAGATTGTCCTCTCATTGTAACATCACGGCTTGGCTATCGGGTCAAGGGGATAAAGGTGGTTGGGAATTCTCTATCACAAATTCGGGAAAATATGTTTGCGGAAGATGCCAAGGCCTTAAAAGCTTCGAGCCCCCCCAAGCCCATACCAGAAATCTCGATAAGAAGACAATTGGCAAGAATTGAAAGAAACCGAGTCGAAATAGAAGAAAATGAGGATTTAACTTCGGCTTTAATTTCAGCTTTAACTTATTGTTTAAGATCGAAAAAGGGTCATTTTGCGAGGGCAGGGGATGCTTTAGGAAAATCCGCGCCTGAACTTAAAAAGTTGTTATACCGGATAGATCATGATTATGCCAGAACATATGAATTAAAAGGCGTTAAAGAACCAACTGCATTTAAGAGATTGGATGCGCGAGTCAAAACCCTGAATTCGCCTTCACTTACGGATTTTGGAAAAGTTGTAGAATTGATTTTAGACCGGAAAAGAAAGGTGTTGATCGGGCTTGAAGTTTCCAAATTAGATGAGCAATTTAGAAAGCACCGGATTCATTTAGACAGGATTTTGAACCGGAGGCTTGCTTTTGTGACAAGTGACCGGGGGATCCTGACCAATCTTTTGAGGGAAGAAGCAGAGGGGATAGTAGCTGAAATAAATAGAGAATTTAGCCTGAAGCTGGGCTTTCCGGATGAGAAAACCGGTGAAAGTATCGCCAGAGAATTGACGGAACAACTCTTGGCCAATCTTATCTTCTGGTTCTACAATCAAAGGGAGATAACAACTGTCGGAAACATGATTATCAAAAACATAAATCCCATGCTTTATCCCCAATTCGGCGGCGTGGTGCTCGTCCAAGATTAATTTCCCCTTATTGAATTAAGGCCTTCAATAGATTATAATCGAATGATATTTAATTCGGATAAGGAGGAGTCCACATGAAAAGAATTTTGACAGTCCTGTTTGTCCTCGCTTTTGTTGCCGCAGGCTTATCCCAGGCCGAGGTTTTCAAGATTGAAAATCACCGGCGCGGGCTGGAGAATCTGAAGACCACGGAAAAATCCAGCGGCAAAGACCTCTGGCAAAGCCAGAATCTGACGCAGAAGATCAAGTACGAAGGCAAAACATATCTTTATATCAAAGAGGAGGGAGCCGGGATCTATGGCAAGGATAAAAAATATAAAACCTGGTTTTCTGAAGCCTACTATACCTTGGAGGGGGATCAGGCCATCCCTTATCAAACTAATATAGTGTTTAAGGATCGGGAGGGAAAAGTAATCCAGACCATCGCAAAGATTTATGATCCGGAAAAGGGGAAAGCCGTCTGCCGGATCGACGGCAAGGAACAGAGCTTTGAATTCAAGAAGGATCTGATCGACAAGGAACTCCTGGGGACCGCCCTGCAGAATTATCCCTTTGAAGAAAAGAGGGAGGTTGTTTTTCATCTCTTGACCAACGAGCCGACCCTCTACAAGATCACGGTAAAGTATATAAAGCAGGAGACCCTGATCATTGGGGGAGAACTGGTAAAGTGTCACAAGCTGGAGATGATCCCGGACCTCGGCCTCCTGAACATCTTCGGGGCCTTTGTTCCCAAGACCTATTTCTGGTATAAGATTGTTCCCCCGCATGATTTTGTCCGCTACGAGGGGCTGGAAAGCGGATTGGGCACGCCCTACATCGTGATCCAGTCAGAGCAATAGTTGGATGGTTTATGTAATTATCGGATTTTTTATATTTATTTTGGGATTGCTTGGGATATTTGTCCCTATATATTTTCAGGCAAAGAATTTGAAGCGGGAGGAGATTTTCGAGATCCTCAAAGAGGAATATATTAAATTCAGTCCCTATCAGGCGGAACAGGAAAAGCGAAGAAAGGAAATATCCGAGATCAAAGAAAGAGAATTAGTGGCCGGGGTGGAAAATGAATTGGAAAGCTACCGGCATCGCAGGGAAGAGGGCGGAAAAGATTTAACAAAATTTGAATTAAAACATGAGCGCCGCTTAACGGAACTTCTTTCGAGATATAAAAATGTATAGGGTGTTTTTTTCGCGTCCCATTCTTTTGGTCCATTCTGTCCTTATCAACCTTAATCGGAAAGCCTCGTTGATTTATGAAGTGATGTCCGCGGGCCGGGAAGTGACGGTGGGCATGGTCTGGGACCTTGCCAAATGGGTCCTCTTGGCCCTTTTAATTTTCGGATTAATAATTTTTATAGGAATTGATACCGCAAGAAGGGTGGTCTCTGCGGAGCTCGTGAAAAAGAGCCTGAGAGCAGTTCTTTCCGATGCCCTCCTCACCCTGCTTGTTTTGCTGTTCTATTATCTTATGATTTGCGTTGCCCTCCATCTCTTTTTCACGGTAATCCTTCCGGTCGCGAGATCGCTCTAGCCCTTCTATTTGTGCATTAGGGATTTAAAATTACTTGAAATTTCCAAGAAAAGCCCCCGATAAATGGACGATATGATTAGATCAGCGGGGGTTCCTGCAAAACATGGTTTTCAGAACGCTTATATCCATGCTTATGAAATTCATGATTATCGTGGGCATAGGCGCATTGAACCGGCATGGAGAACAAAGAGAATAGACATAGCTAAGACCGTTCAGGTAGCCTTGATTACTAAATCCGAGGGCATCATTGTTACTCGAAAATACAAACGCGGCAATTATGCGCATCGCGTCTCCTTTTCGACCCCGGTTTTTCCCTTCCATGATCAGGATGAGCTTCGTCCCTTTGTCTGCGCGTTCAGCCAGAAGAGAGGAATGTTAAGGGAGCGGCCCTGGGAAGGGATAAAGTGGCAGGCCACCGCACTTTGTCTGGATGATGGTGATATCTATAGTTTAAAAGGAACGGGGCATTTGCTCGGAAATATACCCTTGCATTGGGTTTGGGTAGAACTATCCGCCATGAAATCATATGAGTATGTTCCATTGGTTGAATATGACCATATCCCCTTTGCGGGGTATGGAGGGCTTAGAATCGAAAACCGATTTTTGGATTCACTTTCTCATCTGCATGATGCCGTGAGCGCTTTTCTCTGGCGCGAGCGACCGAGATCCATTGGATGGCAGCTGAGAAAGAATAAATTAATTAACGTTAATCATGAACCCTTGCGCCGGGAGAGGGCCAGAGAAACCATGGCAGCACTTTACTCTCTGAGAAGCCTTCTGAACGGTAGCATTGCGAATTATAAATCTTTCCTCCAGGCGGCCCACGAGTGGTAGAGAGCCAATTTTGCTTGACAGGTCTGATCTAATCTGAGATAATGCTATGGTTTAAAGGTCGAGTTAATGGTAGATGTACAAATAAGTTACATTGAGAGAACAGAAGGAACTGCATCTTCCGTTGCGAGTGTCCCCGCATGTTTCGGGCCTCTGTATTCCATTAATCGCAGAAAAATCTTTTAGGAGAATTGTCATAAATGAAAAGTTTATATGTTGGCAATCTTCCCTGGTCGGTTACAGATGAAGAACTGAAAACCAAGTTTTCCGAGTTCGGCAACGTGATCTCCGCCAGGGTGGTGACCGATAAATACTCGGGCAGGTCTCGGGGATTCGGGTTTGTTGATATGGAAGACGCGGATGCGGAAAAAGCGATAGGCGCCATGAACGGTTACAAGTGGGGCGATCGCGAAGTTACCGTCAACGAAGCCAGACCCAAGAAGGAACGAGGCGAAAGAAGAGGCGGAGGCGGAGGCGGCGGAAGAAGAGATTTCAACCGTTTCTAGCAGCCATCCTGCTTTCAAAAAATATCTGTTGAAGGATATTTTGTTCGGACAGCAATAGCCGTTGGGCTTCCTCCCGTTCGGCTTCGGTGAGATTCGGTGAGTAATGGATTTTCATCGGAGCCGGGCGGGAAGGGTGATCGGATGGCGGCGCATGCTCCTCGATGATTCCCTTGATCTCCTCTTTCATGGAACCCAGTTCCTGATCGGAATGGAATGCCATTAAATCCTTGAATCGGTTACGCAGGGCCTTCCCAAAGAAGTCGAATTCTACACAGTTCTTTTTGCCGTTTACAGTGACGTCTACTCTATCGAATTTTCTGGAAATAATAGATGAGATCGCATTTTCAGACATGGCTTGTTCTCCCGGCTTATATTATCGTGGCAACACCGGAAAAACTTGCATTGAGATAGTGCGGCCCAAAAAATTAAACTACTTCCGGCCCCACTTGGCGATGTAGTTCGCGCTTATTCCGCCGATCTGGGTGAAATCGCCGACAACATAGAGAGAGCCCTCGGGATCTACCTCCACGGCTGCTAAGAAAGTGGTTGCGTTACTCGTGCCTCCGAACGAACTCCACGAAGTTCCATCCCAGCGGGCGATAAAATTGCCCGGGGAAGTAAAACTGCCCCCGGCATACAAGAGGTCGCGCGCCGGATCATAAACCAGGCTGGTAACGTAATCATTCATGCCGCTACCCACCCCGGACCAGGCAGTACCATTCCACATCGCGATGTTGCTGACCGTGGTCGAACCGGCGATGTCAAAACTCCCGCCCACATACAGATTCCCAGAACCCGTGACCAGCGCGCATATGTCGGCCGGGCCGCCGGTTTTATCTATCCCAGTACCCAAGCCGGACCAGTCGAAGCCGTTCCACTGGGCAAGATTGTTGGTTCCGATATTGTTGAAGTAACCGCTCGCATATAAAATGTTATTGTCCGGGTCATAAGCCAGAGTATCTACCCTATTATTCGGCTCGGTGCTGAAAGCCGACCAAGAAGAGCCGTTCCATTTGGCAATGTAGTTGGCAGGTGAGGTATAATCCCCTCCGGCAATAAGGTTATTTGAAGAATCATAAGCCAGGTCAAAGACTACCTCAAAAGTGATACCGCTCACTCCGCTGCCCAGCGCCGACCAGGAAGAGCCATCCCATTTGGCGATGCCATTGACCGTAACCGTGTCGGCGGTCTTAAAGCCGCCGCCCACGTAAAGATCGCCGTTGGTGTAAAGAAGCGTATATACTTCTTCCGTGCTTTCCACGCCTCCACCCACCGCGGACCAGGCGGAGCCGTTCCACTGGGCGATATTGTTCGCGGGAACGCCTCCGGCAGAAGTAAAACTTCCGCCCGCATATAAAATATCGTTGTCCGGGTCATAGGCCATGGCATAAACTTCATCCATCATCGCTCCGAATCCGCTGCCCAGCGCCTGCCACCAGTAAAGATCATACCAGGCGGTAGCCACATCACTGTTTCTCTTTCCAGTCTCTACCGCTAGGGCCTTGATGACTTTGGAACTTTCTAAAGAGATAGGCGCCGTGTATAAATTAGAAGAGGTGGTAGGATCTGTCCCGTCATCCGTATAATAGATCGCGTCCGCATCCGTTGCTTCGATTGTCACCAGGATCGAGTTCGCCTCAAACGAACCGGAAGCCAAAACAAAGGTCGGTTCTGCTGCCTTATCATGAAGCCTGAGCCGATATCTCCAGAGCACCGGCTCCGAGCCCAGCGTATTCCCATAGATATCCTTGATGCGGTTGTTCGCTCGGATGGCAACGCGGTTATTGTCCCCTCCCTGGCCGAGCTTGGACCATCCGATCACGTTCAGGGTCATGGTCCTGTTTTCGTTTGACCAGGCCAGCTTGGTCACCTCGGGAGTGCCGGCGGTGTGCGAACCGGAGATGAGCTGGCAATAATCCGTGCATACATTTTCCTTGGTCATGCCGCGGGTATCAATAGGAAAGTTGAAAGTAACGGAAAGGGATTCGGTTGAAGAAACATTGGTGGCATCCAGCTCCGGAGAAACGCTCTCGATCTTCAGTACGTCCGGGACTACGCCCGGCTGTTCGCATCCGCTGATCACCATCCCGATACCGAGCAGTCCAATTACCAAGGCCGCCAGAATTATTTTTTTCATAAATATCCACTCCTTTATTATAGCTTTTTAAAAATTATGTCACGCATTGAGCCAGCTTGTCAACACCGTTCGGTTCGAAAAGGGGAAAAGCCCCTAAAATTTCTCGAAGACCTCCGGAGGCACAGTCTTCTCTACGATCAGGGCTTTATAACTAAGCATGGGCTCATCAAATTTGATCTCGGGGTATTGGTAGATCTTGGGAAATCCCTCAAAATAGCCTTCTAATCCAATGCCAAGTTCTAAGTCTATGAATTGAAATCCCTTAATGCCAAGAATGCCCCTGAAGGATGGTGGCGAGCCATAATCTTTGACGGCGGCTCTGCCGGCAATATTTTTTCTTACCTTCCAGCTCTCGATGATCTTTTTATATTCCGCCGGATTCATCATTTTAGTGAGCTCAAGGGCTCCTTCTCCCAACTTCTCTAAATCCTCGTCTAATTCCTCATCGCCCAGTTTTTGATTTAGGTAGAATCCAAAGCCGTCCCCGGAAACGTGGCCGAACATCATCCATCCTATAGCTGAGCCTTTATCTACGAATCGCCCTTTTTCGGTGGAGAATTTTTCATAGCGGCAACTTTTGGCAATAGCCTGCTTTGTCAGATCGTCATAGCCGATTTGATCCCCGGAGTGGAAGGTGTAGCTTGTGAACTGTTTCCCTTTTTGAATAATTCTCTCCTGCAGATAATAGGTCTTACCATTATAGGAAATGGTGTCCGGAGGAGCTCCTTCATAGGACTTACATTTGGCATCGAGCTTCTCTATGTATCTATCTAATCTGAATAAGCTCCCATCGCTTTTAAACCAGACTTCCACGATGCCGGTGTTATCCTTGATCGCTTCTTCCCAGCCCATCTCGCCTTTTTGAACCTTGTCAATGGCGGTTCCAAAAATATAATAATAACGAAGATGGAATTGATTTAGCTTTTCATAGCCAAAATTGTCCCAGGGGGGCTTTTCCGCAGTCAGAGAAACTTCTTCCTTTGCCTCGGTCTTTTTGGCTTTGGGCTTCTCTTTTTTCTCGGCGCACCCGCTCAGGATTAACCCGCAAACTAAAAATGAGACCACCAAAACTTTAAATAAATTTTTCATTTTCTTCCCCTCCTTTAAAGGGTAGCCATAATTTACGCCTTGTTTTTTAAAAAGTCAAGCA
>Ga0111227_1051_pt1 | contig 15464 bp, 10 predicted proteins | sample DeeMarSWOR152_54_FD_80391 | JGI IMG/M metagenome (GOLD analysis project Ga0111227, IMG submission 80391) | candidate division WOR-1 bacterium DG_54_3 | reverse complement strand
TTTATGGCCAAGCCGAAATTTGTACGAACCAAGCCGCACGTGAATGTGGGAACCATAGGTCATGTGGATCATGGGAAGACCACCTTGGTTGCGGCGATGACATTTATATTGAATCGGAAGGGGTTGGCTCAGGCGCGGAAGTATGAGGAGATAGACAATGCGCCGGAGGAGAAGGCGAGGGGGTTGACCATTAACGTTCATCATGCGGAGTATGAGACGGATAAGCGACATTATGCTCATATCGATTGTCCTGGTCATGCGGATTACATCAAGAACATGATCACCGGAGCGGCGCAGATGGATGGTGCGGTATTGGTGGTATCGGCGGCGGATGGACCCATGCCTCAGACTCGGGAGCACATCTTGTTGGCCCGTCAGGTGGGTGTTCCCTGTATCGTTGTCTTTTTGAACAAGACGGACATGGTTGATGATCCGGAGTTATTGGATTTGGTGGAGTTGGAGGTTAGAGATTTGCTGAAGGAGTATCAGTTTCCCGGGGATGAGGTTCCGGTGATAAAGGGTAGTGCCTTGCAGGCGATGACCCAGAGTACCAAGCCAGAGATTAAGGATGATCCCTCTTTTAAGTGTGTTTATGATTTATTGGAAGCCATGGACAGTTATATACCTGAGCCCAAGCGTGATGTTGACAAGCCTTTTTTGATGCCGGTGGAGGATGTATTTAGCATAACGGGTCGAGGCACGGTGGGCACGGGACGAGTTGAGCGAGGCAAGATCAAGAGTGGGGATGAGGTTGAGCGGGTGGGGATCAAGGAGACCCGCAAGACGGTGGTTACCGGGGTGGAGATGTTTCGTAAGATTTTGGATTATGCCCAGGCGGGGGACAATGTGGGATTGTTGTTGCGGGGTATCGAGAAGGATGAGTTGGATCGAGGAATGGTTATCGCCAAGCCTGGGAGCATCACTCCGCATACCAAGTTTAAGGGTGAGGTATATGTATTGACCAAGGAGGAGGGAGGACGCCATACGCCATTTTTCCCTGGTTATCGTCCTCAGTTTTATTTTCGGACCACGGACGTTACGGGGAAGATCAAGTTGCCGGAGGGAGTTGAGATGGTGATGCCTGGTGACAATGTCAACATGGATGTGGAGTTGATCACTCCCATAGCTTTGGAGAAGGAGCTCAGGTTTGCCATCAGGGAGGGAGGACGTACGGTTGGAGCTGGCGTGGTCACCCAGGTGATTGAATAAATCAGCGGTCAGTTGACTCAAATGAGATCAGGCAGATTAAGCGGACAATAGATTGGTTTGAATAAGATTTGTAAGCATTGTAAGGAATGGTCATTTTATGCCGAGAGAGATTATTACCTTAGCCTGTGAGAAGTGCAAACAGAGGAATTACACTCTCACCAAGAATAAGAGGAAACATCCGGACAGGGTAGCATATAAGAAATTCTGTCCATTCTGTAATGGACATACTAAACACAAGGAGACCCGATAAAAACAAGGTCAAAATTTTTTCGTGAAATAGCAAAAATCTTCGTATGTGTTGTTGAAAAGATTTTCTGATCATTCTAAATCTTGCAGGCTTCTGCGAAGTGTGACTATTTCCAAGTAAGGAAATATTTTTTTGAATAAATAACTTTTTTATTGTGAAGGGGTGAAGGTTTTTCGAATCACTGAAATTTGATTTATTGTCCCCGGTTATAGGGTGGGGACAGAAATCTCACGAAAAAAGAACAGGTCTGTAGCTCTAATTGGTAGAGCGCCGGTCTCCAAAACCGGATGTTGGGGGTTCGAGTCCCTCCAGACCTGCTTAAAGGAATCTTTTTGTGTTATGTTGGATAAAATAAAGAAATTCTTAAAAGAGGTCAGATTTGAGCTGACCAAAGTAACTTGGACCACAAGGCAAGAATTGATCTATTCCACGATAGTAGTAATAGTGGTCTCCATAATCTTGTCCATTTTCGTAGGAGTAGTTGATCTGGGGTTGTCGAATTTGGCTTCCATGCTATTAGGTTGAGGAAAAGTAGAGAAAGGTTTTTATATATTATGTGATGTTCAAATATCCTGAGAAAAAAAGGGTGATGGACAATTAGATGGAAATGAAATGGTATGTGGCTCATACCTACTCAGGGCATGAGCAGAAAGCTAAGAGATATTTAGAAAATGCGATAGTTTCCCAGGGTTTGCAGGAGAAAGTAGGAAGGGTTTTGGTGCCGATGGAGACGGTGGTGGAGATGAAGCATGGTAAAAGATCCGCCGCGGTGAAAAAATTTTTGCCCAGCTATATTTTGATTGAAATGATTCTGGATAGAGAGACTCAACATCTGGTTACCAGCGCTCCCGGAATTACTAGCTTTGTGGGTGCCTCCGGAAAGCCGGTTCCGATAAAACCTGAAGAGGCGGAGAGAATCTTAAAACAGGTGGAAAGGGGAAGAACCAGAGATTATGAGGAGGTTCCATTTAAGGCCGGGGATCAGGTGAAGGTAATTGATGGACCTTTCACCGATTTCACCGGTTTCGTCAGTGAGGTTAATCAGGAGAGGAAAAGCTTAAAAGTTATGGTTTCTATCTTCGGAAGACCTACTCCCGTGGAGTTAGATTTTCTGCAGGTACAAACCATTTAAAAACAGCTCATAGTCAGAAGTATGGAGTTTAAAGTGAAAACCCGAAAAACATTGAATTTTTTCTTTGTTGGAGATTTTGGAATCAAAGATGAAAGGTGAGGAGTCGAAGTGGCCAAAAAAATAATAGGGACGGTAAAACTTCAGATTCCGGCTGGAAATGCTACGCCAGCTCCTCCGGTAGGTCCAGCTTTGGGACAATATGGCATCAACATGATGGAGTTTTGCAAAGCCTTCAACGCCAAGACTCAAAGCCAGAGTGGGTTAATAATCCCGGTCATCATTACCATCTATAGGGATAAGTCCTTTTCCTTCATCACTAAAACTCCTCCGGCCTCGGTGCTTTTAAAGAAGGCAGCAAAAGTGGAAAAGGGGTCCGGAGAGCCCAATCGGGTAAAGGTAGGCCAGGTTACTAAGGCTCAAGTCAAAGAGATCGCCACTTTAAAGATGAAAGATCTGAATGCCTCCAGCTTGGAGGCAGCCCAAAAACAGGTGGAGGGCACTGCCAGGAGCATGGGGATAGAGGTGTTGGAAGCCTAATGAAATTGAAAATTCAAAATGAGAAGACAAAAAACAAAATCAAAAGTTGATCAACGAACTTGGGTGGTGTAAAATCCGGTTAAGGGTTTGATTTAAGAGGAAACTTTACAGAGGATTTTAAATCATGCGTCGAGGGAAAAAATACAAAGAGGCTAAAGAGAAGGTGGGGAGGGGAAGACTCTATAAGCTGGAGGAGGCGGTTCAGAAATTGAAAGAGTCCGCCTATGTGAAGTTCGATGAGACTGTGGAGCTCTCGGTGAGATTGGGAGTGGATCCTAAACATGCTGATCAAGTGGTGCGGGGAACCGTCCTTTTGCCCAATGGCACCGGGAGAAAGGTCAAGGTTTTGGTTCTCACCAAAGGAGAGAGGGAAAAGGAGGCCCAAGAAGCTGGAGCAGATTTTGTCGGGTCGGATGAATTTATCAAAAAGATCACAGAAGGTTGGTCAGATATCGATGCCATCATAGCTACTCCGGATGTGATGGGTCAGGTTGGTAGATTGGGAAAGATATTAGGTCCCAAGGGATTGATGCCCAACCCCAAATCGGGTACCGTCACCTTTGATGTGGCCAAGGCGGTGAAAGAAATCAAAGCGGGAAGAGTAGAATTCAGGGTGGACAAGGCAGGTAATATCGGAGTTCCCATAGGAAAGCTCTCTTTTCCCGAGGATAAAATAGTGGAAAACGCCAGAGTTTTCCTTGATACGGTGATGCGGGCCAGACCAGCCGCGGCTAAAGGTACCTATCTGAAAAACGTCAGCATCTCCTCCACCATGGGACCCGGCATAAGATTAGATGCCCCATCAGTCTTATCCATGTTAAAACAATAAGTGTGTGGAGGTAAGTTTTCTGGCCAAGTTTTATGGACATAGAATTGGTGCGGAGACGAGGAGTTGTTTTCTAATTAGATTTTCAACAGGTCAAGTTTTTGCTTTGGTAAGCAGGATGTCTTTTGTTTGAAGGAGACCATTATGCTTCGTCCGGAAAAAGAGAAAGTAGTAAGCCAACTGAGGGATAGATTAGATCGGGCCAAAAGCCTTTTTCTTGCTGATTTCACCGGATTGGATGTAGGAGAGATGACCGAGCTCAGAAAAAACTTCAGGGAGAATAAAGTGGAATTCAAGGTAGCTAAGAATTCTCTGATTCGGTTGGCAATCGAAGAAACCGACTTTGAAGGCGTCTCCGAGCACCTGGAAGGTCCCACCGGGCTGGTGTTCGGGTATGATGAGCTTACCGTGCCAGCAAAGATCCTCTATGATTTTCAGAACAAAACAGAAAAACCAAGAATTAAAGTCTTCTGGATGGAGGGGAAGCTCTTTGGGGAGGAGGAGTTAAAAAGACTGGCCCTACTCCCTTCTCGGGAGGACCTTTTTGGACAGATATTGGCGAGTTTGAATTCTCCCATGACCAACTTGGTGGGCATTCTGCAAGGGGTGCTGAGAAATTTCATAGGGTTAATTGATGCTTTGCGAGAGTCTAAGTCGAAAGCAGGTTGATTCCCCAGCCACAATGTTTTGTAGAAATGTAAACATTTTACGAGACGAATTGATTTAATTCACTTTTCTAATAGGATCAAAATAAATAACATTTAATTTCAGAGAGAAAACAGCCAAATTGAGTAGAACCGAGGGTTGAACAATTCCACAAAGTTCAGGGAACGCCTTTAGACGAACCCTTTCTTCAGGATCAGTTCGGCCCTTAGGTGTTTGAAGGAATCAGAATTAATAATGTATTCATAATGAATGGAGGTTTAAAATCATGACCCCAGGGTCGGAGAAAACCACGAAAAAAAGCACGTCCAAAAAATCCGCGGCATCCTCCCGGGAAGGAAAAACAGTCGAGGCCAAAAGCAACATCGATCAGGTGATTGAGATCATTGAAAAGATGAGCGTTTTGGAGCTCTCTGAGCTTTCAAAAAACTTACAGGACAAATTCGGGGTAAGTGCAGCCGTGCCTGTGGCTTCGGCTCAAGCTTCGGTGGGTGTGGCTGAGGCCGCTGCTCCGGCTGAGGAAAAGACCGAATTTTCAGCGATTTTGTCCGCGGTGGGAGAGAAGAAAATTCAGGTTATCAAAGTGGTAAGGGAGCTCACTGGATTGGGTCTGAAAGAGGCCAAAGAGTTGGTAGATGGTGCCCCAAAACCGGTGAAGGAAGGAGTATCCAAAGAAGAAGTCGAGAGTGTGAAAGCCAAATTGACTGAAGTTGGTGCCACAGTGGAAATCAAATAGCAGAAAGAGCTCCTCTTCACTCAATCTGCCAGCTAAATGTTAGTAGAAAGCCCCAATTAAATTGAGAAGGTGAGCTTGATGGTTCTCTCTAAGGGGATGCATAAGACCATCCCCTGGAGAAGGCTGAAAAGAAATGTGAAGAATCTGGTTGGAAAGAAGTCAACTCTTAAAGGATCAACTTCTTGATCCAAAGGAGAGTGGTGAAATTGACAGAAGTCAAAAAAATCAAAAGAATATCTTTTTCCAAGCTCAAATCGGTAGTGGAACTCCCTAATCTGTTGGAGATTCAGCTGCAGTCTTTTAGGGAATTCTTGCAGCCAGATGTGGATCCGGAGAAAAGAGAAGATAAAGGCCTACAGGCGGTGTTCAAAACGATTTTCCCCATAAGCGATGTCCGAGAAAATCATTCTCTGGAATTCGTCAAGTATATGCTGGGAACTCCTCGCTACAGTATTCGCGAATGCCGAGACAGAAACATGACCTATTCAGCTCCTCTCAAAGCTACTTTAAGGTTGGTGGTGCGTGAGACTTCGGGGAAGTCCAAAAATGTCAAGGATATCATTGAGCAGGATGTTTTTTTGGGAGAACTGCCTTTGATCACCCAGAAGGGGACCTTCATCGTAAATGGAGCGGAAAGAGTGGTGGTGAGTCAATTGCATCGGTCTCCAGGGGTCTTTTTTGATGAAGAAATCCACCCTAATGGAAAAAGGTTATATTCTGCCCGAATCATTCCCTATCGGGGTTCCTGGGTGGAGTTCAATATAGATGTCAATGATATCATATATGCTCACATAGACAGCCGCAGGAAAATTCCGGTGACCACACTCTTGAGAGCTTTAGGATATTCCACCACCCAGGAGATTTTGGCCCTTTTCTATGAGATCGAGAAAGTTGGGCTTTCCGGGCGGAAACAAGCCGAATTGGCTGGGAGGATATCCGCGGAGACCGTGGTGGATAAACAGACCGGAGAGGTGATCATCTCTGCAGGAGAAAACTTGACCGATTCTCATCTGGATCGCCTCAAGGAGTTGAAGACAGGCAATCTGAAATTGATCGTTTTCGACGCCCAGAGAGATACCGGTGTGATCATAAATACCCTGCAAAAGGATCCCACCAGTTCGGAAGAGGAGGCTCATCTTAGAATATACTCTCTTTTGAGACCCGGGGATCCCCCGAGCTTGGAGATGGCGCAAGGTCTTTTGACCAGACTGTTCTTCACAGAAAAGCGCTACAACCTGGGCGAGGTGGGAAGATATATGATCAATCAAAGGCTAAGTCTGGATATTCCCTTAAATGTGACGGTCTTGGGAAAAAAAGATTTTCTGGCCATAATTAAGTATCTGATCGGCTTGCGGAATGGGGAAGGTTACGTGGATGACATCGATCATTTGGGTAATCGCAGAGTCCGGAGGGGAGGAGAGCTTTTAGCCAATCAGTTTTCCATTGGACTCTCTCGGATGGCACGAACCATCAGAGAGAGGATGAGCCTGAAGGACAGCGAAACCATCACCCCTCACGATTTGGTCAATGCTCGCACAGTGTCCGCAGTGATAGAGACTTTCTTCGGTTCTTCTCAGCTCTCCCAATTCATGGATCAAACCAATCCACTTTCCGAGCTTACGCATAAAAGGAGACTCTCGGCTTTGGGTCCCGGGGGATTGACCAGAGAGAGGGCGGGCTTTGAGGTAAGAGATGTGCATCATACCCATTATGGCCGGATGTGCCCGATAGAAACACCCGAAGGACCTAACATCGGTCTGATTGCCTCGCTTTCCACCTATGGAAGAATCAATAAACATGGATTCTTAGAGACCCCTTATCGGAAGGTGAAAAATGGAAAGGTTACCCAAGAGATACATTACTTATCTGCCGATCAGGAGGATAAGTATATAATAGCTCAAGCTAATGAACCTCTGCATAAGGATGGAAGGTTCGTCAATTCCATGGTTAAGGCACGCCACCGGGGGGATTTCCCCACGGTCCCTCCCCAGAATATAGACTACATGGATGTTTCACCCAAGCAGTTGGTCAGCGTGGCTGCGGCCTTGATTCCTTTTTTGGAGCATGATGATGCTAACCGAGCCTTGATGGGATCCAATATGCAGAGGCAGGCGGTGCCCTTGTTGATCACCGAGCCGCCTTTGATCGGTACCGGAATGGAGAAAAAAGCAGCTTTGGATTGTGGTGCCCTGATAGTGGCCCAAAAGGGGGGGGTGGTGGAGTCGGTGACCGCGGATAAGATTGTGATTAAACCCGCTGACCACAAGGAGGTCATGGATCTTTTGGAGCTTGACGAATACGAGCTGCTCAAATTTAACAGGTCCAATCAGGATACCTGTATGAATCAGAGGCCTTTGGTAAAGGTGGGTCAAAGGGTGGAGAAGGGAGAATGTATTGCGGATGGACCCGCCACCTACGGAGGAGAATTGGCTTTGGGTGCCAATGTGTTGGTGGCATTCATGCCCTGGAGGGGATACAACTTCGAGGATGCCATAATCGTGAGTGAGAAACTGATGGGGGGTGATCGATTCAGCTCCATCCACATTGAGGAGTTCGAATTGCAGGTACGGGAAACCAAGAGAGGAGCAGAGGAGATAACCAGAGAGATTCCCAATGTCTCCGAGGAAGCTCTGGTACATCTGGACGAAAGAGGTGTGGTCAGGATTGGGGCAGAGGTAGAAGCCGGGGATATTTTGGTAGGAAAAGTCACCCCCAAGGGTGAGACCGAGCTTTCTCCCGAGGAGAGGCTTTTAAGAGCCATCTTCGGGGAGAAGGCCGGAGATGTGAGAGATGCTTCTTTAAAGGCTCCTCCCGGAATGAAGGGAATTGTAATAGATACCAAGGTGTTCTCCCGAAAAGAACAGGGGGAGGAAGTCAAAAAATCAGAAAGGAGCGAGTCTTTAAAGCTGAAAAGATCCTTCCAAAAACAGTTGGAAGGTTTGAAAAAATTAAGAGATGACAAACTTTCGAAGTTTTTAAACGGTCAGGTGGCCAAAACCATCCGAAGCGCCAAAGATAACTCTATCGTCTTTCGTGCAGGATTTAAATTCAAAGAGGATTCCCTACAAAATATCGAAATAGATGATTTGGTGGCGGAAGATGGATTTACCCAGAATAAGAAAGTCAATAAGAAAGTCGAAACTTTTCTCTTCAAATATCAGGAGGTGATAAGCCAGAAAAAAGCAGAGTTGGAGGTGGAATTGGAAAAGGTGGTAAGGGGAACTGAACTCCCTCCTGGGGTGGTGCAGTTGGTTAAGGTGAGCGTGGCCACCCAAAGGAAACTTTCCGTGGGGGATAAGATGGCGGGAAGACATGGAAATAAAGGAGTGGTGGCCAAGATCGTGCCGGTGGAGGATATGCCTTATCTGCCAGATGGAACTCCTGTGGACATGATCTTAAATCCGTTGGGAGTTCCTTCCCGCATGAATGTAGGACAGATATTGGAGACCCACCTGGGTTGGGCTGCCAAAAAGAAGGGTTACTTCGTGGAAAGTCCCGTATTTGATGGAGCCAAGTTGGAGGAAGTAAAACAAGCTCTAAAGCAGGCAGATTTGCCCAAGTCTGGAAAGATAACCTTATATGATGGTAAGACCGGAGGGCCTTTTGATCAGCCCATCACCGTGGGGTATATCTATATGATGAAGCTTTCCCATCTGGTGGATGATAAGATCCATGCCCGTTCCATCGGACCGTATTCCTTGGTTACCCAACAGCCCTTGGGAGGAAAAGCTCAGTTTGGAGGGCAAAGGTTTGGAGAAATGGAGGTATGGGCTCTGGAGGCTTACGGAGCGGCCTATTCCCTGCAGGAGATGCTCACGGTGAAATCTGATGATGTTATGGGCAGATCAAGGGTTTATGAATCCATCGTCAAAGGTGAAAATCCCCCAGAACCTGGAATCCCTGAGTCATTTAACGTTCTGGTTAAAGAACTCCAAAGCTTAGGCTTAGATGTAGAGCTGATCGAAAGTTAAGAATTAAACGCAATTAGCAATTTAGATTAAGGACCCCCAGACGGGGAAAGGAGGTTGCTTATTATGGTTGAATTTCAACCGAGAAGCTTTAAGCGACCAACGGACTTCTTTGCTATTAAGATTCAATTAGCTTCACCCGAGACCATCAGATCTTGGTCTTACGGGGAGGTGACCAAGCCCGAGACCATAAACTACAGGTCCTTCAAGCCAGAAAGGGATGGACTTTTCTGTGAGAGGATCTTTGGTCCGGTTAAAGATTGGGAGTGTTCCTGTGGAAAATACAAACGGGTCAGATTCAGAGGAATAGTATGTGATCGATGTGGAGTGGAGGTGACCCACTCCAGGGTTCGAAGAGAAAGGATGGGACATATCGAACTGGCAGTGCCGGTTTCACACATCTGGTTTTTTAAATCCATCCCCACCCGAATTGGATATCTTTTGGATTTGTCCATCAGAGATTTGGAGAGAATTCTTTATTACGAATCCTACATTGTAATAGATCCCGGCAATACAACCTTAAAGTATAAGGATATCATCTCAGAGGAGGAGTATAGCGAGTTAGAGGGTGCAGGCAAGCAGTTTATAGCGAAGATGGGAGCGGAGGCCATTCAAGAACTTCTTCATCAGGTGGATGTGGAGGAACTTTCTATTTCCTTAAGAGCACAGGTGAAGGTGGAGACATCTGCTCAAAGGAAAAAAGACACCTTAAAAAGGCTGAGAGTGATAGAGGCATTCCGGCAGTCACAGAACAAGCCGGAATGGATGATCTTGAATGTGATCCCGGTCATTCCCCCCGATTTGAGACCTTTGGTGCCTCTGGAAGGGGGTAGGTTTGCCACCTCGGATTTGAATGATCTTTATCGACGAGTAATCAATCGAAATAACCGATTGAAAAAGCTGATCGAGATAAAAGCGCCGGAGGTAATCTTACGTAACGAGAAGAGGATGCTTCAGGAGGCGGTGGATGCACTCTTCGATAACGGTAGACGGTCTCAATCGGTGAGAGGAGATTCCCAACGACCACTCAAGTCTCTGTCAGATTTGCTTAAGGGAAAGCAGGGAAGGTTCAGGCAGAACCTTTTAGGAAAAAGGGTGGATTACTCGGGTAGATCGGTGATCGTGGTGGGACCGGAACTTAAGATCCACCAATGTGGGTTGCCCAAAAATATGGCCTTGGAGCTTTTTAAGCCCTTTATCATCATGAAATTGGAAGAGAAAGGGTACGTCCAAACGGTAAAGTCGGCCAAGAAGCTGGTGGAAAGGGAGCGTCCAGAGGTTTGGGATATTTTGGAGGAGATAATTGCTGATCATGCCATTCTTTTGAATCGCGCTCCCACCCTGCATCGATTGGGAATTCAAGCTTTTTATCCGGTGTTGGTAGAAGGAAAAGCTATAAAATTACATCCTTTAGTGTGTGCGGCTTTCAACGCTGACTTTGATGGAGATCAGATGGCAGTGCATGTTCCTCTTTCCTTTGAAGCACAGCTGGAGGCAAAAATATTGATGCTTTCCCTAAATAATCTTTTGTCCCCATCAAGCGGTAAACCCATTGCCACTCCCAGCCAAGATATAGTCTTGGGCTGCCATTATCTCACTAAGGAAAGACCTGGTGAAAAAGGTGAAGGAAAAATATTCTCTTCTCCAGAGGAGGTGATCGCTGCCTACGATGCCGGAGGGGTGGGTCTCCACGCTAAGATAAAGGTCAAAATAGAGAAAAAATTGACAGAGACCACAGTGGGACGGGTGATGTTTAATCAGATTATCCCCAAGGAACTAGGTTATTTTAATGAGTTGGCTAACAAAAGCAATTTGGAGGGGTGGGTAGCTAAAGCTCACCGGAAACTGGGGAACTATCATACGTCGGTGTTCCTGGATGAGCTAAAAAGGATTGGCTTTGAATATGCCACCTTAGCTGGGATTACGGTGGGGATTGATGATATGGTGATCCCCCCGGAGAAGCAGAGCATGATTGAGAAGGCAAAAAAAGAGGTGGAGAAGATTTGGAGGCAGTATGAAAGAGGAGTGATCACCGCTGGTGAAAGATATAATAAGGTGATCGACATTTGGACTCACACCACCAGTGAGGTGGGGGAGGTGATGTTTGAGCGGCTGAAAAATGTGGAAGGTGGTTTCAACCCGGTCTTCATGATGGCGGACTCAGGAGCCAGAGGAAGCAAGGAACAGATAAGACAGTTGGCTGGTATGCGAGGGCTGATGGCCAAGCCACAAAAGAGAATTACCGGACAAATCGGGGAGATCATCGAATCGCCCATCACCGCAAACTTCAGAGAAGGATTGGACGTGCTGGAGTACTTCATCTCCACCCACGGAGCTCGAAAGGGTCTGGCAGATACAGCTTTGAAGACTGCAGATGCCGGATATTTGACCCGGAGATTGGTGGATGTGGCTCAGGATGTGATTATCACTGAAGGGGATTGTGGTACCATCTTGGGGCTCAATGTTGGTGCTCTGAAGGAGGCGGAGGAGGTGATCGTCTCTCTGAAAGACAGAATCCTGGGCAGAGTGGCTTTGGAGGATGTCTACGACCCCATCACCGGCGACCTTTTGGCTAAGGCAGGAGAGGAAATCGATGAGGAAGCGGCTGCCCGTATAGATGAGAGTGGAATAGAGATGGTGAGGATCAGGTCTGTTTTGACCTGTGAGTCAAAAAGAGGGGTATGTGCTAAGTGTTATGGACGAAATCTGGCTACCGGAAAAATGGTGAACTTGGGCGAGGCGGTAGGGATAATAGCTGCTCAGAGCATAGGTGAACCTGGAACCCAGCTCACCTTACGCACCTTCCATATTGGTGGAACCGCAGCTAGGATTGAGGAGCAATCCAAGGTAACCGCAAAAAGCGAAGCAAAGGTGGTGTATAAGAATATAAAATCTGTGACCAAAAAAGATGGGAGCATGGCGGTTTTGGGAAGAGAGGGGGAGATGAACCTGGTGGATGAGAGGGGAAGAATTAGAGCTAAATACAATGTCCCTTATTCTGCCAGCCTCCTGGTTAAAGATCAGGCACAAGTGGAGAAGGAGGAAGCACTCTTCGAGTGGGATCCATACACCAACACCATTCTGTCCGATCATTCCGGACGGGTTGAATTTGTGGATATAATTGAGAACGAGAGTTTTCGGGAGGAGTTGGACGAGACTACCGGACTTCGGCAAAGGGTGATTGTGGAACAGCGAGAGAAATTGCTTCGCCCTCATATAATGATTCTGGACGAGAAAGGGAGGAGAAAAGCCAAATATTCCATTCCCACCGGTGCTCACCTTTTGGTGCACGACGGAGATAAGATAGAGGCTGGTGATATCTTGGTCAAGATTCCCCGGGAGATTTCAAAGACCAGGGATATCACCGGAGGACTGCCTCGAGTGGCTGAGCTATTTGAGGCAAGAAAACCCAAAGATCCTGCGGTGGTCTCGGAGATCGACGGGATAGTTGAGTTCGGTAAGATCATTCGAGGTTCTACTCAGATTTTGGTAAAAGGATATGGAGGGGAGACCAGGGAGTATCTGATTCCCCATGGCAAACACCTGAGGGTGCATGATGGGGATAGGGTTAAGGCCGGAGAAAGGTTATGTGAAGGTCCCATCGATCCCCACGATATCTTGAAAATCAAAGGGGTCAATGATGTGCAGGAGTATCTGGAGAACGAAATCCAAGAGGTTTATCGCCTGCAGGGGGTAAAGATGAGCGATAAACACATCGAGGTCATTGTTAGGCAAATGTTGCAAAAGGTGAAGGTGGAGGAGGTCGGAGATACAAATTTCTTGGAAGGGGAACAGGTTGATAAAAATAGGTTCAGGGACGAAAACGAAAAGGTGATAGCCGAAGGTGGGGAGCCTGCTACCTTCCAGCCCTTGCTCTTGGGAATAACCAAAGCTTCTCTATCCACGGAGAGTTTCATTTCCGCGGCCTCTTTCCAAGAGACCACGCGGGTATTAACTGAGGCAAGCATCAACGGGAAAACTGATTATCTTCTGGGCCTTAAAGAAAACGTAATCATCGGTCACCTAATCCCTGCGGGGACTGGTCTGGAAAGGTATAGGAACATGCATATAAAAGAAAGGGAGAGAGAGGAAGTTAAGGAAAAGATGGAGATATTCGAAGAAAGTGCTTGACAATTTTGGGAAATTGTATATTTTAAAAATTTATTTCGCCGACTTCCGAGGCAAGTTACAGACTTTACCAGCCTTGGTCGGAATTTGAAACGGATTGATTTTTTCAGACGAAGGAGAGAAAGTTTTGCCTACTGTGAACCAGTTGATAAGAAAGGGAAGAAGGATCATAAGAGCGAAGCCCTCCACGCCGGCTCTAAGAAGGTGCCCTCAGAAAAGGGGAGTTTGCACCCGGGTTTATACCTCCACCCCCAAAAAGCCTAATTCGGCTTTGAGAAAGGTGGCCCGGGTGAGGTTAACCAATGCGATTGAGGTGACCGCTTATATTCCGGGAGAAGGACATAACCTTCAGGAACACTCTCTGGTTTTAATCAGAGGAGGAAGAGTGAAGGATCTTCCGGGAGTAAGATATCACATAATCAGAGGAACCTTGGATGCAGCGGGAGTGGCGGACCGAAAGCAAGGTAGATCAAAATACGGCGCCAAAAAACCGAAAAAGACAGTGGTTACATAAAAAGGGATGATAATCTTGGATTTTGTGGTGAGCAGAAATTGAGGAGGAGCAACTATTATAATCTAAGTTAAGCTATTGGAGGTGAAATCCTTCTTATTCTGAGGAACGATTTATGCCCAGAAGAAAAGCAGTGGTAAAAAGGGAGAAAGTTCCTGATCATAAATTTAAAGATCTCTTGACGGGTCAGTTTATTAACTGTATCATGCGGAGAGGAAAAAAGAGCTTGGCGGAAAGGGTTTTCTACAATGCATTGGATATCGTCACCAAAAAGACGAATCAAACGGGACTTTCCGTGTTCAAAAAGGCTTTGGAAAATGTGCGCCCCATCTTGGAGGTTAAACCGCGAAGAGTGGGAGGGGCAACTTACCAGGTTCCGGTAGAGGTAAGACCCGAAAGAAGCACCGCCTTGGCTATGAGATGGATCATAGGTTACGCCAAAGATAGAGGGGAACATTCCATGGCGGAAAAGTTAGCTGGGGAACTCATCTCTGCCTCTAAAAACGAGGGTGCTTCAATTAAGAAGAGGGAGGACACTCATAGAATGGCAGAGGCCAACAAGGCTTTTGCTCATTTTAGATGGTAAAAACTAATATTTTGTCCGAATTTTGGATGCAAGCAAGAGGGATGATCTAAAAAAGTAGATTAGCTTTAAGATCTCTCGATACTAATAAAATGGCTCAATGTTCCACACGAAAAGAGAGGTCTTTTTGTATAAGAATGAGCCTTAGGAGAGGTTAAGACGATTATAAGGTGTTAAGAGTCGAAAAAAAGAGCAGCATTAAGGCTAAAAGCAGGTTGGTTTTCATGCCGAGAAGGTTTTCTTTAGATAAGGTAAGAAATATAGGGTTGATGGCCCACATCGATGCGGGCAAGACCACCACCACTGAGCGCATTCTTTATTATACTGGGAAGACCCATCGAATGGGTGAGGTAGACGATGGCGCTGCCACCATGGATTGGATGAAACAGGAAAAAGAAAGAGGGATAACCATAACCTCGGCAGCTACCACCTGTTATTGGCGGAATCACCAGATAAACATCATCGATACCCCTGGACATGTGGATTTCACCGATCATGTCCCCCGGATAGCCTTCGTTAATAAGATGGATCGGGTGGGTTGTGATTTTGAAAATGCGGTGACCATGATGAGAAAACGTTTGGGTGCCAACGCAGTTCCCATCCAGTTTCCCGCGACCGAAGGCGATAAGTTCTCTGGAATAATCGATCTGGTCAACATGCAGTATAGAGTTTATCACGAAGAGAGCCTGGGGGCTACCTTTGATGACCTTCCCATTCCTGAAGAGTTTGTACCAGAGGCCAAAAAGAAAAGGGAGGAGCTTTTGGAATCTCTGACCTTTTACGATGATAAGCTTTTGGAGAAATTCTTGAGTGAAGAGCCTATAGATGAGGATGAGATCAAATTTGCCTTACGGAAGGCAACCTTGGACACGAAGATCTTCCCGGTTCTCTGCGGATCTGCTCTAAAAAACAAAGGGATTCAGA
>Ga0111227_1048_pt1 | contig 15520 bp, 10 predicted proteins | sample DeeMarSWOR152_54_FD_80391 | JGI IMG/M metagenome (GOLD analysis project Ga0111227, IMG submission 80391) | candidate division WOR-1 bacterium DG_54_3 | reverse complement strand
GATATCTCTCCGGGACAGACAACCAAAGACAGGAGGTTCGATCTCCAGCGAGTGGCTTGTTTAGGGTGTTGCGCTCTGGCGCCAGTGATCCAGATCAATGATGACATCTATAGTCGGATGACGGTGATTCGTTTAAAAGAGATTTTAGATAAATATGAATAACTTCCAGAAAAAAAGAAAAGAAGCTCAAAAGAAATGGGATTTGTTGAAGACCAGTAAAATCCCGGTCATTTATTTGGGCACCGCCTCCTGCGGCAGGGCCGCCGGCGCCATGGAAGTGCTGAAATCGGTTAAGAAGACTCTAAAAGAAAACCGGTTGAAAGCAAAAATCATCCAGGTGGGGTGTATTGGACCCTGTTATCTGGAACCACTAATGGATATTGCGCTACCGGATCGTCCCCGGATAAGCTACGGTAATGTCAACCCGGAAAAAGCCAAAAAGATAATCGAGTCTTATTTAATCAAGGAGGACCCACAGGTTCAACTTGCGGTGGGGCACTTCGGAGATGAGAACTACGGATTAACCAATGGAATTCCCAAGTTTTTCGATCTTCCCATGCTGAAACCCCAGGTAAGAGTGGTGCTCAGAAACTGCGGATTCATAGATCCAGAGGAGATTGACCATTACTTAGCCAATGAGGGATATGCCGGCATTATGAATGCGTTCAAGAAAGCACCCGAAGACGTAATCGCGGAGGTTAAGGAAGCCGGGCTTCGGGGGAGAGGAGGGGCAGGATTTCCCACCTACAGGAAGTGGGAGATATGCAGAAGTTCCCCGGTCAAAACAAAGTATATGATCTGTAATGCCGATGAGGGGGACCCGGGTGCGTTCATGAACCGGTCCTTAATAGAAGGCGATCCTCACTCAGTTCTTGAGGGGATGCTGATCGCGGCTTATGCCATTGGTGCTTCCCAGGGATACATCTACATAAGAGCGGAATATCCCTTAGCCATCGCTCGTCTGAAGAAAGCCATAACCCAGATGCGGGATTGTGGCTTTCTGGGCAGGAACATCCAAAACTCTGGCTTTGATTTCGACATCACCATAAAGGAAGGGGCGGGAGCTTTTGTCTGCGGTGAGGAGACCGCACTTATTGCCTCCATCGAGGGTAAAAGGGGCATGCCTAAGTCCCGACCTCCATTTCCCGCAGTGGCTGGTCTTTTTGGCAGGCCCACCATAATCAACAACGTGGAAACCCTGGGAACTCTCCCCAACATTTTGAGGAATGGGGCTTCCTGGTACAGACAGTATGGCACCCAAGGAAACCACGGAACTAAAACATTTTCTCTGGTCGGAAAGGTGCGTCGCTCCGGGCTTATCGAGGTGCCCTTGGGAATGACGCTCAGGCAGATCATCTTTGATATAGGTGGTGGCTCCAGCAAACCATTTAAGGCGGTCCAAACGGGCGGACCCTCCGGAGGATGCCTCTCTGAGGAGTTCTTGGATACACCGGTAGATTATGAGTCCCTGGACGCGGCTGGATCGATAATGGGATCAGGTGGTCTGATCGTGATGGATGAGGATACCTGCGTGGTGGACGTAGCCCACTATTTTTTGGATTTTACCCAGAAGGAATCCTGTGGCAAATGTTCTCCCTGTCGTGTGGGAACCAGGCATATGGTGGAGATTCTTGAAAGGATCATAAAGGGAGATGGACAAGCAGAAGATCTGTCCAAACTTCAGACTTTAGGCGAAACGGTCAAAAGGGGCTCGCTCTGTGGTTTGGGACAGACTGCTCCCAATCCGGTTTTGACTACGCTACGCTACTTCCGACCGGAATATCTAATGCATGTGACGGAGAAACACTGTCCGGCGGCAGTCTGCAGGGAGCTGATCGAGTACCGGGTAATCCCTGAAAAATGTACCGGATGTCAGCGTTGCGTCAGTGTGTGCCCCACCGGTGCCATTACCGGCCCCAGAGCAGAACCACACAACCTTGATCCGTCCAAATGTATAAAGTGCAGAGCCTGTTATGAGATCTGTCGTTTCGATGCCATAGCCGGTGATGCTATCATCATCAGATCCAAGCGGAGAACCTCTGATGAGCAAACAGAATAAAAGAGTAACTATAAATATAGATAACCAAGTGCTCGAAGTGGAGAGGGGTCTAACCATCCTTCAAGCGGCAGAACAGAATAACATTTACATTCCCACATTGTGTGCTCACAAGGATTTGACTCCGTTTGGAGGATGTCGCATGTGCATAGTGGAGGTGGAGGGGATGCGCGGTTTCCCCACAGCCTGCACCACCCCGGTCGAGGAAGGAATGATAATAAGAACTCATACCGCTCAAGTTCAGGCAGAAAGATTGGAGATTTTGCAGTTGATTTTGAGCGAACACACCTCCAGTTGTTTGATCTGTGACGAAAAGGATGAATGCAAAGAATTCATGGGCACCATCCGCAAGGCTGGCGTGATCACTGGATGCCGGTATTGTCCTAATGATGGACAGTGCGAATTGCAGGAGGTGGTGGAGAAGTTGGGGGTGAAGGAGATTGGCTACCCCATCTATTATCGTCACCTACGGGTGGAAAAAGACGATCCCTTTTACGACCGGGATTATAACCTCTGTATCCTTTGTGGAAGATGCATCCGCATGTGTCAGGAGATTCGCACCGCTAACACCTTAGCTTTTAAACAGAGGGGACGCCACACGCTAATTGGTCCAGCCTATGACCGCACTCACCTGGATGCGGGCTGCGAATTCTGTGGAGCATGCCTCTCCGTTTGTCCTACTGGGGCTCTCTCGGAAAAGGCTCGGAAATGGGATGATAAAGCGGAACGAGAAGAGATCACAACATGTCCTTTGTGTGGAGTAGGATGCCAGATACGCCTTCAGGTAAAGGGGGGCAGAATCATTGGCACTCTCCCTGCGGAAGACCCCTTGGTGAATAATGGACAGCTCTGCGTCAAGGGGAGGTTCTGTGTTACCGAACTGGTAGGTAATCACCAGCGTCTGAGGAAACCATATAAAACTCAAAACGGTACCAAAGTAGAGATTTCTTGGGAAGAAGCTATCGAGTTAGCGGCTGAAAAACTCACGTCCTGCTCACCTGAAGACTTCGGCATGTTAATTTCACCCAGCTGTTGTAATGAAGATTTATACCTGGCCCAAAAATTTGTCCGAGTTGTTTTGGGCTCACACAATATCGATACCACGGCAAGGGCTTTCTATGGATCTGGTTTCAACGCTTACCTGAACTTAATGAGGATGTGTATTCCTCTTTCTGACATCCAAAAAGCCTCAGCCATCCTTTGTATCGGTCTGGATGCAAGGTTCGGAAGATCAGTGGTGGGTGTTGAGTTGCGAAAAGCGATTTCGAGAGGAGCTAAAATCATCAGCATCAATCCCCGGCATCACAGCCTCTCGGTAATCGCCCACAAATGGATCCAACCAGTTCCTGGCACGGAAGTTAACCTTCTCCGTTCTCTTGTGGAGTTGACCGAAAGAAAGAAAACAGGGACTACACGACCGAAGTCAAAGGGGAAGAGAGGAAGTCTGGGTGACGAGCTTTCCACGGTTGCTAAAATGCTTAAGGAAGCCTCCGCTCCGGTGATCCTTGTCGGTTCAGAATTTCTTCAATACGACGAAAGCCCGCAGATTCTTGAGGCTGTCGAGAAAGTGGCGCGAAATGTTGGTGCTGGGGTTCTCCCCTTACCAGCTCAGAACAATCTATTCGGTTCCATTCTCATGGGGACCTACCCTGAGCTTCTGCCGGACGGATTTTCTTCGATTGATAAAAAGAGGATAGATGATCTCGGAAAAAGATGGGGGAAAGAAATCCCCTATTTCTCTTATCAATGGAACTCACATGCACCTTTCTCGGGTAAGAAAATGAAGGTGCTTTACCTCGTGGGGGAGATTCTCTCGAACGACAAACCCGCTTGTGATTTCTCGATTTTTCAAAACATTTATCCCCCGGATCCTCTGTATGAAGCCGATCTTGTCCTTCCTTCCACGGCTTTTACCGAGGTGGACGGAACGTTCATCAACGGTGAAGGACGAATTCAACGGGTAAGAAAAGCGGTGGATCCTCAGGGTGAAGCCTTGCCCGATTGGGAAATACTCTGTCGGATCGCCCAAAAGATGGGAGAGAGAGGTTTTAATTTTTCCAATGTAGGCGAGATTCACGAAGAGATTTTCCATATGGTAAAGGGATTTGGAGACTTCGATGGCACCAAACGCAAAGCGGGTCCACTGATTTGCGAGGGGAAGCTAAGTATTCCTCAAACCAAGTCTTCAGAGATAAAGAAGGCAAGCAAAAAGTTTCCTTTTCTTCTTAATACTTCAATCGTTGAACATACCTATAAAGGGTTTCCTCTCTCCATTTGGGTGGAGGGAGCAAGAAAGTTGTTTACCGAAGGAATGGTAGACATAAACTCAGAAGATGCCAGAAAAGCTAAAATATCCCAAGGTGACGAGGTGGTGGTGACCTCAGCCAACTTCGAGGAAACCTGGCCCGCAAGAATCTTAAGCGAACAGCCGCAGGGAACTCTACACGTAACACTGCGTCAAGGCGAATCGGTTGGACCTAACCCGCATCCGGTGAAAATAAGGAAAAAAGATGTTTAAGCTCTTAGAAAGTCAGATGATTGTGCCCAATATTCACCTCTTGACGCTGGAGGCTCCAGAGGTTGCCCGTGAGGTGAAACCGGGTCAGTTCGTGATTTTGCGAGCCGAGGAGGACGGGGAAAGAATACCCCTGTCGATCGCTGATTGGGACAGGGAAAAAGGGACGGTAACTGTTATTTTAATGAACGTAGGCAGCACCACCGGAAGACTGGCGTCACTTGAAAGTGGAATAAGCATTCCTACCGTGGTGGGTCCACTTGGCAATGCCACGGAAATCGAAGAATTTGGCACGGTTCTATGTCTGGGCGGATGCTACGGGATCGGAAGCATTTTCCCCATTGCCCGGGCACTAAAAGAGAAAAAGAACAAAGTCATCACGGTCATCGAAGCCAGAAGCTCATATCTTTTTTACTGGGAAGAGAAGCTGAAAGAAGTTTCAGACGAGCTTATCTTGATCACGCGGGATGGGACTAAGGGTTACCGAGGACACCTGGGGAGGCTTCCGGAGATCATCAAGTCAATTGGGGAGTCCCCTGACCGGATCATCATCAACGGCTGCACTTTTCTTTTGAAGAGAGGATCGGATGTGAGTCGACCTTTGGGCATAAAGACTATTGTCAGTTTGAATCCAATAATGATCGACGGTACGGGAATGTGTGGGGTGTGCCGGGTCACTGTAGGGTCTACCACAAAATTTGCCTGTGTGCACGGTCCGGATTTCGATGGACACCAGGTGGATTGGGCCGAGCTCCTGCAGCGCCGAAAAACATATATGCCAGAGGAGATTATCCCTCTCAGAACCAGCAGGTGTGAAGAGGGAACCAAGAAATACATTTCCCCTCCTTACCAAGGAGGGGACTAAGGGGAGGTTAACCCCTCCTTAATCCTCCCCTTAGTAAGAGGAGGAAAGAGGAAGCGTCACTACAGTAGAGAAATATGACCAACATTTACAATAAAACATCCGAAAAAGAAAAACGCCGACTTCTTCGCAAGAACATGTCCAAGACGGAAGTCATCATGTGGCCAAGACTCAAACAAAAACAAATATTGGGATACAAGTTCCGAAGACAATATAGCGTTGGCTCTTATGTGATCGATTTCTATTGCCCCGAGCTTAAATTAGCCATTGAAATCAATGGAACCAGTCATTTTAAGGAGCGAGCCGAATATTACGATAGGAATAGATAAGAGTCTATCGAACAACTTGGGATCAGATTCTTAAGATTTAGTAATATGGAGGTTCACAAGAATCTCGATGGAGTTTTGGAGGTGATTGCTGATACTGTTCGGACAGTCGGGAAACCATCCCTTAAATCCCCTTTTTGTCAAGCAAGGATCAAACCCCTCCTTAATCCTCCCCTTAGTAAGGGGAGGAAAGAGGAAGCGTCACTATAGCGAAAATGGAAAAGAATCTTAAATCTGAGCTAATGTGTTATGCCTGAACCGCAGAAAAAAAAGCTGGACTTAAACAGAAGGGAGATGCCCAAACAGCTACCTGAAGTGCGAAGGCACAATTTCAACGAGGTGGCTCTGGGCTATTCTGCTGAGACTGCAGTCCAAGAAGCAAAGCGTTGCCTGCAGTGCAAAAAGCCAAAATGTGTTTTGAAGTGTCCGGTGGAGATAGACATCCCTGGGTTTATCCAATGCATAGCAGAGAGAGACTTTGCTTCTGGAATCAGGATACTGAAGGAGAAAAATTGCCTTCCCGCAATGTGCGGCCGGGTCTGCCCCCAGGAGGAGCAGTGTGAAGAAGTATGCGTTCTGCAAAAGAAAGGGGGGCAGATTGCAGTTGGTCGGCTGGAGCGGTTTCTGGCAGACTGGGAAGCGGAGCAAGGTGAGCTTGAGATGCCCCAGATCCCGTCAACTACCGGAAGAAAGATTGCTGTTATAGGTGGAGGACCGGCGGGACTCACCGTGGCTGGCGATCTGATAAAATTGGGGCACCAGGTGACCATCTTTGAGGCTCTGCACAAGATGGGAGGGGTCTTAATTTACGGCATCCCTGAATTCAGACTTCCTAAGGCTATCGTGAGCAGAGAAGTTGAATATCTCAAAAAGTTAGGTGTCAAAGTGGTGACCGACTATGTAGTTGGCAAGACCAGAACACTGGACAGCCTTCTGGAGGAATTTGATGCTGTGTTTGTCGGTTCTGGCGCCGGACTTCCCTGGTTTATGGATATTCCTGGTGAAAATCTGAATGGTGTCTATTCGGCAAATGAATATTTGACCAGGATGAATTTGATGAAGGGTTATCTCTTCCCCCAGTTTTCTACTCCCATAAAGAATCACAAAAGAGTAGCAGTCGTCGGTGGAGGAAACGTGGCCATGGACTGTGCCAGGACTGCACTAAGGTTGGGAGCAGAAAGCAGGATCATCTACAGGAGATCCAGGCAGGAGCTTCCAGCGCGCTTGGAGGAGATAGAGAATGCGGAGGAGGAGGGAGTTGTTTTCGATTTTTTGACCCTTCCCATTCGGTACATTGGAGATGAGAACGGATGGGTTAAAGAAATCGAGTGCCTGAAGATGAAGTTAGGTGAGCCCGACGCCTCTGGGAGGAGAAGACCCGTTCCCATCGAGGGTTCAGAAACCATTCTTCCTATGGACGCTGTGATCTGTGCCATCGGCAACAGCCCCAATCCGCTCATTGCCGCCACCACACCCGGATTGGAGGTGGGAAAGAAGGGAAACATCGTTGCTGATGAGGAAACCGGCAAGACCTCCCGGGACAGGGTGTGGGCTGGGGGGGACGTGGTGACCGGGGCGGCAACCGTTATCCTTGCCATGGGAGCCGGGCGTAAGGCCGCCAGATCCATCCATGAGTATCTTTGCTCTCTTTAAGCAAATTGCAAAGAGCCAAAAAAGCAAAAGGCCGAAAATCAATTGGGGGGGTATCTCTTTTGATGCATTGATATTAGGATTTATCCTGAAGGAAATGCCGATGCTAATTAGCTTCGGGAATTCCTGGGTTTGTTTACCAAATTGTTTTTCGTTCTTTAAAGAAAGCGTGGTTATAGCTCCTTGTGGATGTTATCATCCACAAGGGGTCGACTCTGAGGAGATTCGTATAAAAGCTTTGCATGGGTAATGTCATGAAAAAGAAAACCAAAGATAATTTTAACGATTTGATCAAACTGATGTCAAAGTTGAGATCAAAGCATGGATGTCCCTGGGATAGGGTCCAGACCCATAAATCTCTTCTGCCATATTTGATCGAGGAGTCATATGAGGTATTGGACACCATCGAGACAAAGGACGACCAGAGGTTAAAGGAGGAATTAGGAGATTTGTTGTTGCAGATAATTTTCCATGCCCAGATAGCCAAGGAGAGAAAGAAATTTGATATTCGTGAGGTGATAGAAAATCTGCATCAGAAACTGATTGAAAGACACCCCCATGTATTCTCGGAGAAAAAGAAATTAGCTACAGAAGAAGTGCTGAAAAATTGGGAGCACATCAAACTCGCCGCAAGTAGGGCTAAGAAGAAATCAGTTCTTTCTGGTCTTCCCCGCCATTTGCCCGCACTATTGAAAGCTTACAGGCTGCAGGAAAAGGTGGCCCGATTCAACTTCGATTGGGAGAGGACAGATGAAATATTTTTGAAAATAGAAGAAGAGATTAAAGAATTAAGACGGGCATATAAGAAAAGGAAAAAAGAAGATATGGAGGAAGAATTGGGGGATGTTTTATTTTCCTGGGTCAATCTTTGCCGCCATTTGAAGATCAACCCCGAATTTGCCTTAAGAAAGACCATTGATAAATTTGTGAAAAGATTCAATTATATCGAAAGACGTCTGAAACAAAAAAAGATTTCACTTCATGAAGCCGGGCTTCCTCTTTTGGATTCTCTTTGGGAGGAGGCAAAACGGTCAGCGGTATGAACCGTATGGTACATACCAACGGGTGAAATGCCCAGATGGGCGTCCGTCCGGACGGATGAACGGATAAATCCGTTGCATCCGTTTGATCCGTTGACCGTCTTTTTTAAGAAGTTATCTGACTGCTACCGCACCCCCATAAACCATTTGACAGACTCTTTTGGCTTTTCTATCATTTAAGAGTCTGATTTTTTTTGTCGATGATAAAACAAGGGGTAATAAAGCCAGGGATATGGCCTTCCTTGTTTACAGAATAATGTAAAGAACAGATATTTTTAAACCGAAATGTTACATGATGGAATCAATTAAGACCACCACTCAGCACCTGGAGATCAATATCCTGAAAGAGATAGGCGCAGCAGTAAAAAGAATGGGGATGTACCCTTTAGAACATCCTGCGGCTATCAAAGCCACTGAAAAACCTTTCCTCACCCTCCAGGAGATATTTAAGGATACGGATCAGGTAACCATAAGCCAGGTGGATGATAAAATAATCGTAAACGGAATAAGTGTAACGGGTGAGCTTCTGCCAGAAAGATTAAAGGAGGAATTTCAGGACCAAGATATAAATAGTCTGACCTTCTTCAATACCCTAACCAAGGAAGAGCTAAGTAAGTTCTTAAATTTCTTTGTCAAACCTTTAGGAAAGAATACTCCCAAGAGAAGCTTGACCGAATTTCTTCGTAAGAATAAAATCGGTTCTATACAGGTGAACGAATTGAGATATGAGCTGGTCTCAGATGATGAAGTGGTGGTGAAATCCGGAGTCCTGGAAGGGGCAGATTTGAAAGCAGAAATCTCCAAAATCATCAAGCAAGACCCTGGTCTGGTTAGAGACGTTCTCTTAAATAAGCCGCTGGAGCAGGAAAGCTTTAAAGAGAGACTTGGCACGGAGGTAAACTTGGATCAGTTGACCCAGGGGATTCAGCAACAGGTGAAAAATCTCACGGATGATGAAATATTGAGCCTTTTGTCTTCTGGACTTGAATCTACCCTCACAGAATCCAAAGGCGAGAGCAAAAATTCGACGCTAAACAAAGTAGCAAATCTGCTTAACAGACTACTGGAGAATCGGGAAAGAGAGAAGCTTCTGCCAGAGGTCAAAAAGATGCTCTCTGGATATCGCGTCTTGGAAGACAAATGCCTTGATTTCGTCTTTGACGAAAAATGGCTCAAAAGTCAGGCAGTTTTGGAAGAAGTAATGGAAATGGTGGACAAGTTGGGGAAAGAAGGGGTAGATTTTGAGCGCTTCATGTTCTTGCTCGACAGAGTGATCGACTCCGAGGAACAGAAAATCAGGCTACATATCGTAGATAAGCTCCTTTCCAATCTAAACTCAAAAAGCAGCGAAACCAGACGTCTCTCGGTTTTGGCACTGAAGGAAATTTTGAGCCGTTTGATCTCAGGCAAGATGGAAGTTGAATTCGTATATTTAAAAGATAGATTATATGATAAGATCAGAGATCAGCTGCTTCCAGCTTACATTTTGAAAGACTCCACCGAGCTGGTCAAGATCATCTTCTTCGAAATAATACAAAGGAAGGAATTTGAAGAGGCAAAAAAGATAATTTCTGAATATAATTCCAGATTGAGCCATGAAGTTTCTTGTCCTGAGCAGACAAGAGAGATTGCCAAATATTTTTTGAAGGAGGTGTCTGATAAGTCCACCCTTTCCCTTTTGACGACCCAACTCAAGGAGGGTCAACCTTTACAGAACACGAAGACTATCGAGGAAATCTTAGAATCTTTGGATAAGAATAAAGTGGCGCAAGAGCTTTTGGAGATTTTTACCGCAGATGACAGAGCTGCCCGGATAAGCTCGGTGAGGGTTTTAAGCAAATTAGGGCAAAGCTCTATAACCGCTTTGTCTGGTCTTTTGTCGAACGTAAACTCTTTTTCAAGAGAAGAGGGAACCCGACTTTTGCTGGATGAACACTGGTATAAAGTGCGTAATGCCATTTATGTTCTGGGAAACATTCCGGCTCCGTCCAGTGTAGAAGTTATGGTCAAACTTAACTCCGATCCAGATCCGCGAGTCAGACTGGAGGTCATCAAGGCGTTAGAAAAGATCGGGAAAGAGGAATCGGTGGATGCGCTGGTGACCTTTTTGAAAGATAGGGATGACCAAGTGCGAAGGAACGTCATCACCTCCTTGAGCATAGTTGGGGAGAGACGATGTTTAATATCTCTGATCAACCACTTTCATCATAATCGGAAAGATAATATCTTCACCCTTACTGCAATTGGCAGAATTGGTGGCGTAGAAACCATGAGGTTCCTTTTAAAACTTCTATCCGAAGAAGACTCAGGGATAAAACATCTACCTAACCGACAAAAAGAAGAGATCAGAATCACGGCTCTCAATATCTTGGGGAGGATTGGTTCTGACGGCTCACCACAACTCGGAACCCCTAACCTGGCGGAAGAGATTGAAACCTTCATAAAACATAGAAAAAGAGGAATTAGGGCTTTTTTAGCCAAGGATCCCCTGGCGGAAGCGGCTGACCGGACGCTAAAAATGATAAAAAGCAGAACTTAACTCAGGCATTTACTTTTTGCTATTGGTTAAAAGCAAACAGGGCAGCTAATTGCAAAACCGATCAATTGACAGAATTTGACCCAACCCATATTTTTCTTTCGTCGTTTCCTGCGAGTTTTTCTTTTAGAAATTCTGAAAGGCTAAAGTTTTGCTTTGGTTGAAAAATTTAGGATGATGAAGTTAAATTCAGTGAGAAAAGTCTTACGATTTTTTAAGACCGAATATAGAAATTTGAAGTCTGGTAAACCTATCTCTGGGGATTGGTTTAACTTACGCGTAGACAGATATATTCCCTCTGTTATTCTGCCCAAAAGGGCTCGGACGAGGCCCCGCCCCAACAAAGCGAATTTATCTTTCTGCCCTCCCTTAATGGTGGCGCTTGTCGATCTATCCAAAAACATAAAAGTCTTGCTGCTTTCTATACTTTTTCTTTTGTTATCTGCTCCAGCATTTGGGCAATACTATTTCGGAAAGAACAAGATTCAATATACCGATTTTGATTGGCAGGTTTTGACCACGGATCACTTCAACATTTATTTTTATCCCGAGGAAAAGGAGATTGCAAAGATTGCGGCAAATTATGCGGAGGAAAGCTACAAGTTTTTGGAAAACAAATTCAGTCACCACATCAAAAAGAAGCTCCCTCTGGTAATCTACAGTTCCCCTAACTATTTTGAACAGACCAACGTCATCCCCACCCTTCTGCCGGAAAACGTAGCCGGCTTCACCGAGTTTTTTAAAGGGAGAATGGTCATACCTTTCGATGGCTCCTATTTTCGCTTCCGGCGAGTGATAAGACATGAGTTAGTGCATGCTTTCGTTATGCATAAACTCCCTTACGTGATGAAGTCGCACCGAAGATATAACTTTTCGGGCTTGCCTTTATGGTTTGAGGAAGGATTAGCTGAGCACTGGTCCGGAGAGTGGGACGCCGAGGCAGACATGATGATGAGAGATCTGGTCATTTCAGGAAGATTCCTAAAACTTGAGGATATATACCAAGTCTATGGTAGCTATTTGATGTATAAAATAGGAGAGTCATTCTTAGGCTTTTTGGAAAGGGAATACGGAGATGACAAAATAAGGATGATCTTTGAAAATTATTGGAGGGGAAATAATTTCAGGGAGGTTTTCGAGATAACCTTTCGCAAAAGTCTGAAGGAGGTCTGGACAGAATGGGAATACTTTTTAAAGAAAAAATATTTTCCGCAGATAAAGGAAAGCGACCTTCCAGATAGGGTCTCGGCTCAACTCACCTTTGATGGAATAAACATAATGCCTGAGCCTCTATCTTTGGAGGGTAAGGAGTGGGTGGTGTTCAAGTCCAATAAACTGGGCTATTCCACCATCTGCCTCATGTCACCCAAGGGGGAGAAGAAGAAACTGATCACCTTGGTCAAAGGAGAAAGATCTCCTAAATTTGAATCCCTCCATCTTATGAAAAGCAAAATAGATGTCTGTCCGGAAGGGAAGGTCGCCTTCGTCTCCAAAAGCAATGAAAATGATGTTTTATATGTTTATGATGTTAAATCGAGAAAGGTCCAAAGAAAAAATGGCTTCGTCGATTTGACCGGTCTTTCTTCACCCACCTGGTCTCCCGATGGGAGAAATGTGGCTTTTATAGGAGTTAACAAAGAGGGATATTCGGATCTTTATTCCTACGATTTCGAAACCGAGCTGTTAAAACGATTAACTTTTGACCTTTATGAAGAAAAGGATCCCCGGTGGTCGCCGGATGGAAGATATATTGCCTTCAGTTCGGATAGAGGAGTCTTCGGAGATGATGGTTTTTTAAACCTTTTCCTTTTAGACCTTTCTGCAAATGAAATTAAACCCCTGACCTTGGGACCCTATCATGATTTATCCTGCGACTGGTCTCCTTCTGGGGAAGGTCTGGTTTTTTCCTCAGATCGAAATGGAGCTTATAACCTCTATTTTCTGCCTTTGGATTCATTAGAAGATCCTTCCAAAGAGAGAGGTTTCTTTCAAGCCATCCAGCTTACCGACCTGATCACCGGCGCATTCGATCCTTCCTTCTCATCTGATGGAAAAACCATTTGTTTCTCTGCTTATCAAGGATACAGCTTCCAAATTTATAAAATGGCCTTTTCCACAGGATCCCGCTTCGCGGGAGAAGACTCTTTGGGCAAGATCGTGGATTTTTCTTATGATACGAATCAGGTCGCCTCAAACCCTCAGAGGTTCTGGCGACCAGAGAAGATTGAAGGAACTCACCAAAAGGGGATGGCAAGATATAAAAAAAGGTTTTCTTTTGATATCGCCCAGTCGGTGATTTCATATGATGCCGTATACGGGACTGTGGGGGGATTTCAGATGGCTCTCAGCGACATGTTAGGAAACCATCAATATTTCTTTCTGGTCGGCAACTCCGCCCGTTCCAGAGAAGAGTTTCTCTCCAGCTTTAACTTCGGGCTGACTTATTTGAACAAAACCCACCGCATCAATTATGGGCTTGGATTTTATCATCTGAAGGATGAATATTATGAAGAATATTATGGTTTTTACGATGAGAGACAATATGGTGGTTTGGCTTTTGCCAGCTATCCCTTATCCAAATTCAATAGAGTTGAGACCAGCTTCTTTTTGAGGCAATCTGACCGGGAATATAGTCCCCAAAGAAAAAGGAGAGCGTTCCTTTCCACCAATTACATCTCCCTGATTTTGGACACCAGCATCTGGGACTTTGTGGGTCCCATTGACGGCACCAGGTTCAACCTGACTTTGGGATTGACCATGGACGTGAAAAGATCAGAATTATATAACAAGCTCATTTTGTTCGACTTAAGAAAATATCTTCGGTTGAAAAAGAACAGCTGTTTTGCTATCAGAGCTATGGGATTTTCCTCCAGCGGGGAAGAGCCTCAAAGATTATATCTGGGTGGAAGTTGGTCTTTGCGGGGCTACGATCGAAGGGCATTCTATGGTCGACATCTGGTCTTGATAAACAACGAGCTGAGGTTTCCTCTCATTAATAATCTCTCTATAGGTTTTCCCATCGGAAAGCTTTCCTTTCAGGCCATCCGGGGAGCTTTGTTTTTCGATGCGGGGAATGCCTGGGATCATGATTTTGAAAGGCTTTTTGGAAGTTTTGGCATCGGTGCCCGGGTCAGCTTGGGATGGGTTATCGTTTTGAGGTTCGATGTGAGTAAAACCACCGATTTCAAAAAGATCTCCAAGAGCACTGATTTCGATTTCTTCTTTGGGTGGAGCTTTTAATGACAAATGAACTGACCTCCTCCTCTGTTCATCGGAATGGATCTAATACAAACGTAATTATTTTTGATACGATCTTGCCCCCTCCCCCCCGGGGAGAGGGAAGGTTGAAAATCCCGCGAGAGGCGGGGGTGAGGGGGAGATCAAGATCGGAGAAGGGTGGTAGACCCAAATGTGTAGACAATTTGAGCGGAAAATTCTTATTCCTTTCCTCATCCTCCTTTTGTCTTTGTCAGTATCTTGTGCGTCCAGGTTTAAGCTAAACCAGGCCAGATTCCTTCATCCCGGAGGTTGGGAAAGCTTCAGGGGAAATAATAAAAATACAGGTTATGCGAAGCATCCTTCGGATGTCCCTCAGCCCATAGATACGCCTGATAAGCTCTTATGGAGCTTTGAAGTTAAAAGACCCATAAAGTCTTCTCCTGTCATTGCCAAAGGAATCTTATTCATCGGCTCTTTGGATAAGAGGATGTTCTTTGTGGACGCTCTCTCCGGAGAGAATTTGGGAAGCCAAAAAATTTCCACCTCCATCTCCTCCTCTGCTTGTGTAGGGGACAGCATTCTTTATTTTGCTCAAGACAAAGGAAAGGAAACCTTCTTTGCTTTGAACCTTTTAACCGGTGATTTTCTATGGAAAGAAAAATTGGGCGATATTTCTTCTTCGCCCCAAATATACCAGGAGAAAATCTTCATCGGTTCAGACTCGGGTTTGCTTTTGGCTTTTAATCGATTCAGCGGGGAAAAAATCTGGGAATTCAAAGCCGGGGACGTTGTCATCTCCACTCCTGCCTGCGATGGGGAAATACTCTGTTTTGGATCAGGGGATGATAATCTATATGCTTTGGATAAAGAGAATGGCGAACTGAAATGGAAATTTAAAGCAGAGGCGAGCATATACTCCTCTCCAGCCATAAAAGTTGAAAATCCCGCAAACGGCGGGGACGATAAAGTCTTTTTGGTTGCAGACAGTTTGGTTTATATTGGATCGAATGACTATTTTATGTATGCAGTAAATCAGTCAACTGGCAAGCTTCGATGGAAATTCGAAACCAGGGGCATAATCCACTCATCCCCCATAGCCGTCGGCGATAGGCTTTTCTTTGGATCCTATGATGGCAACCTTTACGCGTTGGACAGATTCTCAGGCAAGCTCTTATGGAAATATAAAACTAAAGGAATGATTTCCTCTTCTCCGGCGTATTCTGATGGAAAAATCTACATCGCCTCCGAAGATGGCTATCTATATTGTTTTGGCTTTTGACCTTTCTTTCTCTAAGGTGTAAGAACCCTTCAGAATG
>Ga0111227_1046_pt1 | contig 15818 bp, 14 predicted proteins | sample DeeMarSWOR152_54_FD_80391 | JGI IMG/M metagenome (GOLD analysis project Ga0111227, IMG submission 80391) | candidate division WOR-1 bacterium DG_54_3 | reverse complement strand
TAATGAATCTCTGATTGGATAGGTAATTACGTCCATGGATTTATGATTCAAGTGTTTGCTTCAAGAGTTTATTTACCAATCCTGGATTGGCCCTGCCTTTGGTAGCTTTCATTACCTGACCGACCAGGAATCCGATAGCAGTTTTCTTGCCTTTTTTGTATTCTTCAACTGGATTAGGATTATTTTTTAACACTTCTTTAATTGTTTTTACAAGCTCTTTCTCATCGCTAATTTGAGTCATTCCCGATTCAGCGATCACATCTTTTATTTGTTTGCCGGTCCTTAAAACTTCTATTAGTACGTTTTTCGCAATTTTCCCACTAATGGTTCCTTGATCCATGAGCTGCAGGATCTCAGCCAACTGGGCAGGTGTAAAATCTATTTGATCAATAGATCTCTTATTCTCATTCAAGTAAGCGCTTAAATCCCCAAGTAGCCAATTGGCGATGGTTTTGGGATTCTTATAAAGCTTTAGGGTTTCTTCGAAGAAATTAGACATGGCTTTGGAAGAGGTTAAAAGGGTGGCATCATAGGCAGAGAGTTTTAATTCTTCCATAAATCGATCTTTTCTGGCTTCGGGTAGTTCGCCGATCGTCTTGCCTATCTCCTCAATCCATTCTTTGCTGGGTTCGACCGGAATCAGATCCGGTTCCGGGCAATAGCGATAATCATGAGCATATTCTTTGCTTCGCATCTCAGTGGTAGTATCCGTGAGATCGTCATAAAATCTGGTTTCTTGAGCTATGGATCCACCTTGTTCTAGGGTTTCGATGTGGCGCTTTTCTTCGGCTGCCAAGGCTTTTTCCACGGCTTTAAAAGAATTCATGTTCTTGACTTCGGTTTTGGTTCCAAATTCAACCGTTCCTCTGGGCCGGATAGAGATGTTGGCATCGCAGCGCAGGGAGCCTTCTTCCATCTTGGCGTCACAGACCCCGATGTATTGCAGGAGATTGGCCAAGGTTTGCATGAAAATGGTGGCTTCTTTTGGGGATCGAATGTCTGGTTTTGAAACGATTTCCATGAGAGGGACTCCGGTGCGGTTAAAATCAACCAGGGATTCTTCGGCCCCCAGAATGCGTTCTGCGCCTTTGTGCACCAACTTACCCGCGTCTTCTTCCAAATGCACTCGAATAATGCCAATTTTCTTGACTTTCCCATCAATTTCGATATTTATGTGTCCTTCGGTGGCTAGGGGTAACTCATATTGTGAGATCTGATAATCCTTGGGAAGATCAGGATAAAAGTAGTTCTTGCGGGCGAATATACTCCCTGATTCAATTTTGCAATTAAGAGCTAGGGCGGTTTTGATAGCCAATTCAATCGCTTTTTTATTGGTCACCGGTAAGACACCGGGTTGGCCAGTGCAGACTGGGCAGATGTTAGTGTTTGGTTTTGCCCCAAACTTGGTAGAGCAGCCGCAAAACATCTTACTTTCGGTCAAAAGCTGGGCGTGGATTTCAAGACCGATAACGGTTTCGTATGGCATGCCATGAATTATATCTTATTTTAGGGGGCGAATGAAGAGGGAAACTTTCCTTTTTCGAGCAGATCCTTAAATTCCTGGCGGGTTATTTCTTGCAACGAAAACCACCTATTGCTTTTTGCGTCTAATATCACACCGAAATATTTTCCATTTATCCTTCTCACCACAAAAAACTTGCCGGGTTCTAATTCCGCCACAAACTCGAAGCCCAGCCACTTTGCATCTGCGGGCGCTTCAACTCCCTCGGGAAGGCTTTTGGGAGAAAGAAGGGGATAGGTGGCTTCGATCAGCAGGCGATTGAGCCGGATAATTTTTAATTGCTGAAGCCGGGTGAGCTCCTCGAAGGGTTTGTCTCGATATCCGCTAGTCTCATGGATGAGCCTCTGCATCTCTTCGGTGATAAAAACATTTTTTTTCTTTTCCTTCCAGCTGTCGTAGAAATTCGGGGTTCGCAAAAGTTCATTCAATTGCTGAAGGGTATTGTCGGGGGACTTGAGAGGGATGCCGTAATCATCTGCTTTTATGGCCTGTGACAAAGCGTTAACCGTGTACCGGTCCTTGAATTCACGGTCTTTGAATCCAAAAGAGGGTTTAGGCTTGGGTTCAGGTTTTTTGATGATTTTCTTTCTTGGTACCGGCTTGGTTTTAATAATCTTTTGGAATTCTTGCTTCGGAACGTGGATCTTAAATACCTTGGGGGCCTTGGGATGGCGAATAACCAGGTACCTTTTTATGAAGTGCAGTCCCTTATATCGGGTTTCAATCTCCAGATATTTCTGTCCCTCTTTTAAGGTTACTCTTGTCCAAAAATTTAGATTTTTATCGATGCGCACCGGCTTGCCATTCACGTAAACCGCTTGGACGCCCGGAGCGGCCTGTCCGAAAACCTCTCCTTGGATCGCAAAAAAGTATTCGGGCCCGTATTCTTTGCCCATATATTTTTCAAATTCACTTATCTCGGTAGCGGCGAAGACCATGTGGCAAAAGGGAAAAAGAAAGACCAAGCTCAGGAGGATCAAATTTTTAGAGCATAGTTTAATTAAGTTGTTCAAGATGGCATTATTATAGCGAAGGTTTCTTCTTATGCCAATCCGTATTTTGTTCAAAGGTAAAGGCCGCCCGCAGGATTATTTCTTCTGCGAAGGCTTTTCCGATGATCTGAAGACCAATTGGCAATCCGTGGCTGAAGCCGCAGGGAAGGGAAATGGCAGGAAGCCCGGCCAGGTTCACCGGGATGGTGGCGATGTCGGATAAGTACATGGAAAGGGGATCAGCGGTCTTTTCTCCAATTTTAAAGGCGACCGAGGGGGAGGCGGGGGAGAGCAAAACGTCACACTTTGCAAAAGCCTTTTCAAAGTCCTGTTTTATGAGGGTCCTGACCTTTAAGGCCTTGAGATAATAGGCATCGTAATATCCTGCAGAAAGGGCATAGGTTCCAAGCATGATCCTTCTCTTTACCTCCGTGCCAAAGCCTTCGCGGCGGGTATGGTAATACATGGAAAGGAGGTCCGGAGCTACTTTGCTTCTATGGCCGAATTTGACGCCATCGTAACGTGCCAGATTCGAGCTGGCCTCAGCCGGGGCGATCAGATAATAGGTGGCGACTGCATATTCGAAAGTAGGCATGGAGACTTCCATCAATTCAGCTCCCAGCTCTTCAAATTTCTTCATGGCTTCCAAGATAGAATTTTTCACTTCTTTATCTATTCCCTTGCCAAGAAGTTCTTTGATGTATCCAATTTTCATCTTTTTTACATTATCGATGAGCGCCTTGCGGTAATCGGGCACGGGGAGGTCTACCGAGGTTGAGTCTCTGGAATCATGACCCGCCAGGACGTTCATTAAGAGGGCGGTATCAGTTACATCTTTGGCAAGCGGGCCAATTTGATCAAGGGAAGAAGCAAAGGCTACCAGTCCATATCGTGAAACTCTCCCATAGGTGGGCTTAAAACCAACCACTCCGCAAAAGGAAGCCGGTTGCCGGATCGATCCCCCGGTATCCGATCCAGTGGCTAGGATCGTTTCATCCGCAGCCACCGCCGCGGCTGAGCCGCCGGAAGAACCACCGGGAACTGTTTTTGTGTTCCAGGGATTATGGGTGGGATGAATACCTGAATTTTCGGTAGAAGACCCCATGGCGAATTCATCCATGTTGGTTTTGCCGACGATAACTGCTCCTGCCTCTTTTATTCTGGAGACCACGGTTGCATCATAGGGCGGAATATAATTCGCTAAGATCTTAGAGGAACAAGTAGTAAGGATTCCTTGGGTGCACATGTTATCTTTAATGGCAATCGGGATACCAGTTAGAGGGGTAATCGTCTGATTATTTTTGATTCTCTCATCCGTGGCCTTGGCCTGTTTGAGAGCCTCCTCTTTGGTAACGGTTACAAAAGCTTTTACCCTTCCTTCGCTTTTTTCTATCTGATCCAGTATCGCTTCGGTCAATTCCAGAGAACTAAGCTTTTTATGGCTGATCAAACTATGTAATTCGTGGGCGGTTTTTTTGTGCATCTTATCACTCAATGATCCGGGGCACCCTGAACATTCCCTGCTCTTCCGCAGGGGCGTTGGCTAGAATATCTCCGGTATTTTCACAAGGGACGACTTTGTCCTCTCTCAGCACATTTTTCAAAGGGATGGCATGGGAAGCGGGAGGGACATCTTCAGTATCTAGTTTTTTTAGAATGTCTGCATATTCCAGGATCGCGGAAAGCTGTTTGGCGAAGAGCTCTTTTTCCTTTTCTGAGAGGCCGAGGCGGGCAAGTCTGGCAATATGCTCAACATCGATATTCATAGTATTATTTATTATAGCAAGAGAAGGATTAGAGGGGAAGGGTAAAGTGAAAGGCCGCGCCTTTATTCCGGCCGCCAGAAACCGCCCAGATCCTTCCGCCATGTGCTTCGACGATGCTTTTAGAGAGAGCCAGGCCGAGACCGGTTCCCTTAACCGCGGCCGCTTCCTTGCTGGCGCGATGGAACTTCTCGAAGATATGTGGCAGGTCTTCGGGGTCGATCCCCAGGCCTTCGTCCCGCACCGAGATTTGAATTTCCCTTCCCAAAGATTGAGTAGAGATGAAAATTTTCCCATTAGGTTTAGAGAACTTTATGGCGTTCGAGAGGAGATTCATGAGCACCTCGAGGATCATATTTTCATCAATTGAAACCTGAGGAAGATTAGAAGTGATCTCTTGGATGAGTTCCAATTTTTTTTCGTCCAGCTGGGGTTTTATTTCTTCGACCGTGCGCTCTATGAGCTCAGCCATGGAAGCAGATTTTTTTTCAATCATAGCTTGGCCAGATTCGATCCGGGCCAGGTCTAACAAATCTTCGGTCATGTTCAGGATGCGCTTGGATTGTCGCTTGATGATATGGAGTGGATCTTTTTGCTCTTTAGAAATTTCACCCAAACTTCCTTTGAGCAAGACATCTGTGTAACCGATGATGGAAGTAAGGGGGCTTTTGGTTTCATGCATAACCTGGTGCATAAAATCAACCTGAGCATTTGAAAGCTCTTCAATCTTCTTTTCTTTTTCGATCAACTTATCGGTGAGATAGGAGGTCATATAAATAAGCAAGCCGCAGGTAACAAACAGGGCAAAGGTCATGGAAAAAATATAATTAAAGTTTAAGAACAGGGTGCCGGATAAATTGCTCATGCGATAATGCGGAATAACAAAGAAGGCCTCGAGCAAACAGTTTATTAGGTAAAGAAGAGTGCCTTCGATAGCAAGTAAATAGGCGAGAACAGTAAAACCAAATATTGAAATGGCAATTAGCTCTAGTAGATAAAAAAGAATAAAAGGGCTTTCGACTCCACCGGTAAAATGAATTAATAAGGAAATAAATATAAAATCAATGGTCCCTGAAAAGTAAGTAAAGAAAGTAATTTGCTCGCTAAAAATTTTATAGCGAGGGAAAATAAAAAAATAGAATGTTTGATAAACAATACCGAAAAGAACAATTAAAAGGAGAGGGAAGAAAGGGACATTAAATTCTGCAATATATTTTAGATAAAGGAGGATAGAAATGATTAGAAAGATAGCCATCCAACGGAAGCGGGCGTATAAGGTTAAAATTTCTTTTTTCTCAGGGAGCTGAAGTAAACGCATTTGCTAGCATTATATTATACAATTCTCAGGCTGGCAACCGCAGGAAGTTTTAAGTCCGAGACCCTTTTTTGTTTCAGATGATAATATCCAGCGCACCCGACCATGGCGGCGTTGTCGGTACACAATTCTTTGGGAGGAATATGGACTTTGATTTTATGCATGTTAGCCTTTGTTTCTAAGTCTTTCCGCAATAGCGAATTAGCCGAAACTCCCCCCGCCAAGGCAATATTTTTGCACTTATGTTTTTTTGCCGCACGAATCGCTTTTTCAACCAGAACATCAACCACGGCTTGTTGGAAGCTAGCTACGATATCTCGGGTCTCGTGCTTTGTGTGTTGTGTCACGAGATTTACTACTGCAGTTTTTATTCCGCTGAAGCTGAAATCATAGCCCTGTTCTAACATTGGACGAGTAAAGGGGATTGCTTTAGGGTTCCCTTCTTTTGCTAACTTATCAATGATCGGTCCACCCGGATACCCGAGCCTTAAGAAGCGCGCCACCTTATCAAAGGCTTCTCCAGCTGCATCATCCCGGGTCCGGCCGAGAACTTCGAATTTTCCGTGATCCCTTACCAGAACCAGCAGGGTGTGACCGCCGGAGACGATGAGGCAGACAAAGGGAAATTGGGGGATTGGGTTATTGGACGATTTGGGAATAAAATTCGCGTAGATGTGGCCTTCCAGATGGTTGACTCCAATGATCGGAATTCCAAGAGAATAGGCGATGGCCTTGGCTGCGCAGATCCCAACCAGGAGAGATCCAACCAATCCCGGTCCATAGGTAACTGCCACGGCGTCTAAATCTTTGAGATTAATCCTTGCCTTTTCCAGGGCCTCTTTGATGATGGGATTGATGACTTCAATGTGCTTGCGAGAAGCAATTTCCGGTACAATTCCGCCGTATTTTTTGTGGAACTCAACCTGGGAGGCGACTAGATTGGAAAGGATTTCTGTGCTTGCCCCGAGCGAAGTCGAGGGGCCATCTTTTACAACCGCAGCAGAAGTCTCGTCGCAGGAGGTTTCTAGAGCAAGAATCTTCACAAAAAATTATAAATCAAAGCTTTGCGAAAATGCTCCGGTAGCGTAAGCGTTATAGGTTGAAGCATGGCTGCTGGTGTCATTGAGATCCGGGACCATATATCTGAATTCGACTCCAGCCGAGAAGCCGCCAAAATTATAGCCTATCCCCGCTTCAGCTTGTGCACCGGTGGTCTGGGTGACAGATCCTCCGACAGTGGTGCTGTTGTAGCTGAGACCTGCCCCAGCGTAGGGACGCAATCCTCCGCCTATATCTTGGCCGTAGATCAGATCCAGCGAGACCGGGGTATAAGTCACTGTTTCACCGCCTGAATCATAAGTGGTGGTTTCAACCATTCCCCTCACCGACAGGTTTTCGTTAAAACCATATTCCGCTGCCACGCCGTACATCATGGAGGAAGTATCTCCGGGGGAGTTATAAATGCCCGCTCTGCCTGAGACGTTTAAGGTTCCCGCGAAAGAAGGCGCGATCAGAAGCAAGCTAGAAACGATCACTAATGCAAATATTTTTTTCATGATAACACCCCTCTTAATAAAGATTGCCTTTAATTATACAACATGCACAAGATTCTGCAAGTCTTGCAGTTTAATTATGGGAGAAGTATAATATGTCCGAGCTATGCCGCAAAAGGAAGAAAGATTAATAGCCTACCGAAGAACGGTAACCATCATTGCCATCGTTATTGTTTTGGTGCTCTCTTTTATGATTGTTCGTCCTTTTTTGATAGCCATAATCTCTGCGGCAGTTCTGGCTTATCTTTTCTATCCGGTCTATCGGTATCTCTTGAAACATATTCCAGAATTTTTGCCGAGGGAAACCCTGGCTGCTCTGATAATCTCTCTGCTTGTAATCTTAATTGTTTTAATCCCTACCGTTTTCGTTACCGGTATCCTGACTAATGAAATTCGCAATGGATATCTCTTCTTTCAAAAGGTTGTAACTTCGCCAGATTTCAAGATTGATCTGCCTCCTGTAATGGGGCAACGCTTGGGAGACATTTCCCAATATCGGGATCAAATTGCTAATTTTGGAGTTCAGATTATAGGTTGGTTGCAGGCAGTGGTAAAAGGAATTCCCAACCTGGTTCTCAATATATTTATTGCTATTTTTTCCTTATATTTCTTTTTGAAGGGTGGGAAAAACATCTATGGTTTTCTTCAGGATTTCTTCCCTCTTCCGGAAGGCAGGTATCAGCAAATATTTACACGGTTTGATGATCTGAGCCGCGGCATGATTCTGGGCCAGATTGTAGTGGGGATCATTCATGGATTTCTTGCCTGGATGGCATATGCGTTCTTGGGCGTGCCCAATCCAGTATTGTGGGCATTTCTTACCGCGATCATCTCTATTATCCCTCTCTTGGGGGCGGGATTAGTATGGTTTCCAGTTGCAGTTTACCTTTTTATCAGCGGATATGCAGTAGGCACGTACTGGAAAGGGCTTGCTCTTTTTACATATGGCTTGTTGGTCATGAGCACGATTGATAATGTATTAAAGCCTAAAATTATTGGAGAGAGGGCGCGCATTCACCCCCTCATAATATTATTCGGAATACTGGGCGGAATCCAGCTCATGGGCTTGCCCGGGATTATAATCGGTCCACTGATTTTAGCCCTTTTTGATGTAGTGATGGGGATTTTTAGAGAGGTTGTTTAGAGGCTTGCTTCCCTCCGTGCCCCCAATTTTCTTTCGGGATATCATCGATGATCACGATCACCGCTTCAGGCGGGCATTTGACGTTCTCGCAAACAGTTTTGGTTACGTTCTGAATCAATTTCTCCTTGGTGGCCTCATCCCTTCCGCTCCATAATCCGATTCTTACGATTGGCATGTTTATCCCTCCTTTGCTAGAATTATAACACAGGGAGATGGAACATGCCGGAACTTCCAGAGGTAGAGACCGTAAGACAGGATATTCTTCCTTTTGTAAAAGGAAGAGTTGTGAAAAAGATAGAAATAATAAGCCTCCGGAATATTTTGAAAGGGGTATCCCCTTCCAGACTTAAGAAAGAGCTGGTGGGGGAGAAGATCGTGGATCTTGAGCGGAGGGCAAAATATTTAATCTTTAAACTGGCCTCGGGCAGATACTTTACCATTCACCTGGGCATGACCGGGAGGGTTCTTTTTGCCCCGGACGATTATGTGAGAGTCATTTTTCATCTCTCGGGCAACCGGGTCCTTTATTATTCGGATGCGAGGCGCTTTGGCAAGATCCGTTTTTTTAAAAAATATCCCGATCTTAAGCTTGGGCCTGAGCCCCTGGGCCGGAAATTTACTCCGGAAAGATTCAGGGAAATGCTTAAGCAAAGGAAAGCGGCGATCAAGCTTGTGCTCCTGGACCAGAAATTCCTGGCGGGCCTGGGGAATATCTACGCGATCGAATCGCTTTTCCGCGCAGGTATCAATCCTAAGAAACCGGCAAATAAACTAACCGACCCTGAGATAAAGAGATTATATCATCAAATCAAGAAGGTTCTCTTTGAGGCCCTTGGCTACCGGGGAACCTCTGACAGCTGGTTCCTGGACGCCCATGGTAAAAAGGGCGGGTTTCAGTTAAGATTGAGGGTGTACGGCAGGGAAGGCGAGCCCTGCTTTAAATGTAAAACCACGATCAAGCGAATCGTGATGGGACAGCGGGGGACCTATTTTTGTCCGAGGTGCCAAAAGTGAAGCTTAAGCCATCAAAAATTATCTGTGTGGGATTGAATTATAAGAACCATGCCAAGGAATTGAAAATGCCGATTCCTGAATATCCGATTTTGTTTTTGAAGCCTCCCAGTGCGCTCATATACCATAATGCCTCTATTATTTATCCATCGCAGACCAAAGAGCTGCATTACGAGGCGGAATTGGCAATTATTATTAAGGATAGGATTAAAAATATAAAAAAGGAAGATGCCTTGAAGCATATTTTGGGGTTCGCATGCGGCAATGACGTGACTGCTCGCGATCTGCAGAGGATGGATGGTCAGTGGACCCGGGCAAAGTCATTTGACAGCTTTTGTCCGGTGGGGCCGAATATTGTAAAAAATATTAATCCTGACAAATTGGATATCAAATTATATCTTAATGGAGAAATTAAACAATCTTCCAATACTTCAAATATGATTTTTACGGTTGATTATCTGGTTTCCTTTATCTCACAGATTATGACTTTGGGGCCAGAAGATGTAATCCTTACCGGAACCCCTCCCGGGGTAGGTCCGATGCAGGTTGGAGATGTGGTGGAAGTGGAGATTGAGAGGATTGGGAAGTTAACCAACAAAGTGGTCAAGGGATGAAACTCTTCTACTCGTCCAAATACCAGATGGACATCGGGCCGCATGTTTTTCCAACCATTAAATACAAATTGATACACGATCAATTGATTAAGGAAGGGATTGCCAAGGAAAAAGATTTCGTTGATCCCGGGATGGCCCCGGATAAAGATATTTTACTGGTTCATACTCCAGAATATGTGAAAAAATTAAAGACTGGAGATTTTTCGATTTTTGAAATATATAAGATGGAAATTCCATATAAGAAGGAATTTATGGAGCCAAGCTGGATATGTGCCAATGCGACTATCCAGGCTTGTAAGGAAGCATTGAAAACCGGGATCGGTGTTCATATCGGAGGAGGATTTCACCATGCCTTTCCGAATCACGGAGAGGGCTTTTGCATTCTGAACGATATTGCGATTGGAATAAGAAGATGTTTGAAAGATAAGGATATCAAGAAAGCGATGGTGATTGATTGCGATCTGCATCAGGGAAATGGGACTGCGGTCATTTTTCAGAATGACCCAAACGTTTTTACTTTCTCCATTCATCAGGAGCACAATTATCCAATCAAAGAAAAAAGTGATCTGGATATTGGATTGGAGGATGGGGTAGGAGATGAGGAATATGTCGCATGTCTCGAGTCACGGGTCCCGAGTCTCTTAAAAGAATTTAAGCCAGATCTGGTGCTTTATTTGGCAGGAGCGGATCCTTACAAAGAGGATCAACTGGGAGGTCTAGCTTTAACTATTGAGGGGCTTAAAAAACGGGATGAATTAGTAATCGGTGAAGCAAGAAAAGCAAAGATTCCGGTGGCAACTGTTTTTGGGGGTGGGTATGCAAGGAAAGTGGAGGATACGGTGACGATTCACGTAAATACGATTAAGACAGGGCTGAGTCTTTAAGGTTTATTACAACAATATCTCCGGGTCTTTCCATTCCCGGGTTATTTGACATTAATTTTCCCACATCAACACTATACTGAGCAGCAACTTTATCCAGGGTTTCTCCTTCCCTTAATTGCCGAAAATAGATGGGTGTCTTTTGAATTGCGGACGAATTTGGCGCTGAAAATTTCATTTGATCTGCCTCCATCTATTTAATCGTAACATGGGGCGCAAAACTTGCATGCGAGGGTCAAAATCAAGGAAGTATTTCAGGCTTGGAATAAGCTTTATTCTTGGGGGCCTCTTTTAAGTCCTTAATTATAAGTTTTGGATTTCCTTTATAGTCCACATCCAGGGTGTAAGCAATATCCACATAGACTTCTTCTTTGTTTGGGTCTTCACGATAAAAGAGGGCTTTGGTTTCTACTTTATTCTCTCTAAAATAGAGCCCAGGGATTTGCCGGCCAGTTTGGTCTTCGAAGGTAATTTCAAGGTGGTCCTTTTGGCCACCAATGACCCTCCAGCCCATCACCCTTAATCCCTTGGTTCCCCAAATCGGCCGAGCCACCTCATTTGCCCTTTCATAGCTTTCCCGGCCAAAGGGGCCAAAGAGATTTATGAGTTTATAAAGGGAGGCGCTGATCATGCGGGCGGGGAGATAGGCATCGATTCTCACGAACTTTTCCGGTTTTCCTTTGCCATACATTGCCAGAAAATATGGATCCGTGGCCGCTGTTTCTTGGGCTGCCCTTTTAAGATAGACTTTGAATTCTTCTAATTTGTCTTCTTTAATGGTATACCCGGCCGCTCCGGCATGGCCTCCAAACCTTTCAAAAAATGAGCCGCGATGTCCATCTTGCTTATATAATTCAACCGCCTTTCTAAAGATTTTCATTATGTGCAGTCCTGGGATAGACCGTGTGGATCCTTTCAAGAGATTTCCCATAGCAACCAGTATTCTCATCAGTTCTGCGATTGTGGCTGCTACCGGACCGATAATTCCTGGATGCCATCCTTCATTGATTAAAACTGTACTGTAATCTTTTTCTGGCTCAAAGGTTCCTTCCTTAATCATTTTTTCAAGCTGAGTCAGGGCCTCTTCCGTGATCTTTGCCTGAAGTTCTTTTCGCATTTCATTGTTTTTTGCCAGTTTTTCTATGATTTGGAAGGCTTCCATAGGATCTTGGGTAAGCAAGAGATTAACTGCAGGACTGGCCTCGGCCAGTCTTCCAATGGCGTTTAGAATTGGTCCCAGACCGAAGGCAATTCGAACTCGATCCAGAGAATAAATCCTGAGATTTTTTGCCAGAAGATATAGACCGATGTCCAAACCGCTCTTTTTGAATTCTTCTTCGTCATATAATGACTTGCCTCTTTCTCTAGGCTCGCTTGGAGATCCAGCTGAATCTCCCATTTCGTTTACTTCAAGCTCTTCTTTTTCTTTTTCCAGTTCATGCAAAATTTTGAATAATTCATTAAATTTTTGAAAACCAAAATAGAGAAAGGCCCGATTTTCGCTTCCCTTGGGCACGGGAACCACGTCAGTGATGGTAGCCATGGCTACATATTCAAGATATTTTTTGCCAATATCTAAACCAGCCGCATCGTATAAAGCTCGGGCAAATTTATAGGCTACTCCGGCTCCAGCCAGAAAATGGGCGGGATGGTCATGGGAAAGAAGCTTGGTATGAATTATGGCATCTGCCTGGGGAAGATCTTTTGAAAGGGTATGATGGTCAGTCACTATAATTTTGACATCTGGATTGTAATTTTTGGCAAATTCTATCTCCTTATGGTTGTTGCCGCCGTTATCGGTGGTGATAACAGTTCGGAATCCGGCATCAATTATCTCTTGAAGGGATCGGTTGTTGAGGCCGAAACCGCGCTCGCGATCTGGAATGTAAAACCGGATATTCTGCTCAACCAACTTTTTGATCTTTCTTTCGCTGTATTTTCCCTTACGCCTGAGTTTCTGTACAGCAATCTCACGGAGGCTTTTGACCAGGATGGTGGTTCCCATGATCCCATCTACATCATAGTCTCCGTAAATCATAATCTTTTCGCCTTGGTCTATTTTATCTATCTTTTCGATAGCTATCTCTACTCCTTTAGCTATACCGGGAACCTTGAGGCGCTTGCGATAATTGAAATAATCATATTCTTTGAGATTTTCTTTTTGGCGGGCGAAAGCAAGATATTCCTTTATATTTTTCATTCCTTCCAGACCGTAATTCACCAGGAATTGGCTGAGGTATATAAACTCAGATATGGTTACCTTGGGTTCCCAAAAGAGATCTTTTTCTTTTTTAGGTTCAAGCAAAATTTTTGAAAGTTTGGCCGTTGCAGAATCCAATAATTTTTTCCTTTGCTTCTTGGGGAGGGGGCCACGCTGCTTGGCTTCAAGCTTTCTTGCTTCTGCTTCAGAGCTTCGAAGGATCTTGGCGACTGCTTTTCTTTTTTTAGGCGATAATGCATCATAGATTTTTCCATAGATCAAATTTCCGTCTGTGGTCTGATATCTTTGCATGAGCCAGTTTATAATATCGCGGTTCATCCGATTGAAAGGTTGTGGCTGACAGTATTGTAATTCGTGGCGCAATACATCCCGGATTTTTCCGGGAAGAACAATTTTTTCGGAATTCTTGGCAGCTATGCGGTTCTCGATTCGCCGTAAAACTCGGCGTGGTTCAAGGTCAACTATCTCAGCAATGATTTTTTCTGCTAACTCATTGCCAAATTCTTCTCGTAACATGGCAATGATGTTTCTATCAAACTTCTTGAATTGTAAATTACTGGCCGGCAAGGCTTGATTTAACTTTTCGCGGAGTTTCTTCTCGACTTTCCCGATCGCTGTTCCTGAATAGCCGGAACGCTTTACGATCTTTCTTATGCCTTGGATGGTTTCCTCAGCTGACAGGGATTTTTGAAGCAGTTCCCTTATTTCTTTTCTTCCCTTGGTATTGCAAACTTCGAACATTCTTTGATAAATTTGGTCTATATCTAAGGTGCCAAATTCAAGCATGAGTTCCAGAAGAAGATCATCAAAGACTTCATCTTCAAAAACCTGGTTCTTCTCCTGTACGCGGCGATTTATCTTGTTCAGGAATTCCAATTTAAGGGCTCCTAAATATTCTCCAGAATAATTTTCTAGAAGTAACTCTGGCAATTCTTTGGCAACTTTTCCTGTTTTCTGGGGGTCTTTTCTGGAATGCCACTTAAGTGGAGTCTTTTTTATCTTTTTTGCTTCTCGCGCTATATCTTCTGGAAGCCAGATGTCAATATCTTTCAATTCAGGAACTATTTTGGCTAAAGTAACGATTAATTTGCTTTTATCTTTAGAAAGTTCTTCTGCCGGGAAGGCCTCACCTCTGCGAATGGCTTGAATAATCTTATCCCTGTCATCTTTTTCCTTAATTTCAAAATGCTTAAATAAGGTCTCGGCCAAAAATATGGTTCGCTTCAATTTAGGAGAATCTTTTTTGCGGATATATTGGCTGGGACCTTCCGGACGATAGTTGAGCAGATCGTTCAGGACCTCTTCAGGAGATTGCTCTGGTTCTCCGGAATAGTGTACCCGGGCATTGGAAAGTCCGGCAATGATATCCGAGGAGGCTACCAGCCAATCGCTCAAGCTGTTCTCAGAAGTTAAAGCGGTGTCATAATTATCCACCCAAATATTTTGATGATATTTGACAGATTTAATTATTCGCCCTGCTTTTTCCCTATCCTTACTTGTTAATCGAGGGAAGTATTCCTCAAGGATTTTTTCCAGCCAGATCGCGCCAATAACGCTATGATCCTCTACCGAGTGATAGCCCCATTCAAATTCTTCTTGTTCGTTTATTTCCACGCTTTTGGCAATGTCGTGAAGCAGGGCGGCGGAGATCATTTCATCTTGAGCGTGTTGATCCAGACCAAGTCTTTTTCCTATTTCTGAAACAAGTTTAGCTACGCGCTTGCAGTGGTGAAGTAAACCCGTCAGGGCAACTTCATCTGCCGGGTGGTATTTCCCGCTGGTGCTAGAAGGACCAATATAAAATTGGTTGAAGGCCAAAAGAAGAGCGGTTTCAGTGAATTTGCGGATAAATTCATCTTTAATATAGTTGAGAAAAGGATAAGCCAGATCAAGTTTGTCAATAATAAAATTGAATTCCGGCTGGTTTTGAAGTCTGATCAATCTTTCTGAGTGTCCAGAGCCTGCCAGGAGCATGGTGATTCTTGCTTCGTTTATTACTTCATCCGGGATATCCTTAGTAATCTCTACGGCCTTAAATCCGGCACGATTTAGGACGTCGTTACGAAGGTTGTAAGTGGGAAGAGTTGCTTCTTCGTCAAAGACCAAGGTGTAATTTCCCGATCTTCCTTGTTCTTCTTCGAATTTAAAATGCAGGATAAGATCTTCATGGACAGGGATTGGATCAAATTTATTCTTTTGCGCTAAAAAGGCCTCTTCTACCTTGGTCGGATCGATTTTTACTTCACAAACTTCTTTTCCTTTCCAGCGCTGGATAGCTATGGGAAATTGCAAAGCCCGGACATTTATGGTTTGCCTGCCTATTTTCAGCTGGAAAGGTCGTTGAAGTATTTGAGAGCAATATATGCGCTGCATTTTATATTTTCCCTTTATCTTTAAATTCCCTGATGTCTATTAATCGTGGACGAATATCCTCTTTTCCATTTTCAAAACGGGTTCCCAATGTAAATGCAATTTCCAGCTTTTTATTCTTTTCAAATAATTTTTTCTTGAGCTCAGGGTTATTTCCCTGATAAGCAAAGAATCTATTGCCATCGCCCCAGAGCAAGAGATGCTTGCCCTCCGGGAGCCATTCTCTAATTTGTGCTCCTTTGACTTTTAATATTGGCTCATCTGTTTCTCCGAATTCATGGTCCCATTTGAATGGGGCAAAGACTGCCTCAAAGAGGGCATTTGTTTCTTTAGAAATCAGATGGAAAGGAAGGTAAGCGGCTATTTTAACCTTAGGTCTGAGGGCTTGATCTTTAAGCGACTCACGGACGGCAGTTGAAAATAGGGCTTTAA
>Ga0111227_1101_pt1 | contig 15825 bp, 14 predicted proteins | sample DeeMarSWOR152_54_FD_80391 | JGI IMG/M metagenome (GOLD analysis project Ga0111227, IMG submission 80391) | candidate division WOR-1 bacterium DG_54_3 | reverse complement strand
ATTAAATCCACAAAGTTTTTCGCAGCAACTATTAAGGTGCTGATCGGCTCAGGAGTGCCGGAACTTGTCCCATCATCCATGCTTCCACTTGTATCCAAAGCCATGGCTACACTAATGTTTTCAGCTGGTGTGCCGGCCTTATTGTGGACATTGACAACTGTACAGTTATCTGTAATCACTGAGGATCCTGAATATGAAATGGTAACATCCACATTTCCTGAAAGTAAATTAGTTACCGGATTATCATTTTGATCTACTACCATCACATATAATGTAGCTGAGGTTTCTCCTGCATCATAGTCTATACCATTGGCACCAGCTTCAATGCCTGTTACCCCAGCCTCCGGCAACGCAACTTGATCTTCTTCTGCTTCCTTAGCCGCCTCACCACAACCGTTAATCATAATCCCAGCAACCAACAGCACACCCAGCAAACCAACCAATAACTTCTTACTCATTTATATCCCTCCTTTTTCCCATTTGACTGCGAGTATACTCCCCATAATTCACAATGTCAATAAAAAAAGCCCCGCCAAAGCGGGGCTTTTTTCAAATCTAAACTCTAAATAATTCTGTTAACTCACTACAATGGTTATCATGCCATAGCTATCCGCAATTCCATTCCCATCTGTATCAACATAAACCATTATGTAATAAGTTCCTGGGCTAAGGTCGTAGGGCAAAGTTAGGGTAACGCTGCCTGCAATAAGAGTACCTGAAATACCGAGCTGGGTGAGGTCAATCGGTTCATATGGATCAGGCGGCAATTCGATCCATAGACCACCGGTACCGTTTAATGGATAATTTCCCTGCCCATATCGAGAAGAAGCTCCCAAACCATCTGCTATATTACGAATATCTCCACACCCATACTCAGGATAAAAGTAATCAAACCCTCCTACTTCATTGGCTCTGAGTCCTTCGTGTACACTAAAAAAACTAAGAGTCTCAAAACTTGGGCTAACTGCATAAACAACCGCATTCCCTTTTAAAAGATCTATAATATTGATTTCTGGGCTATTAGCTACTCCCGGATCCCCATAATCAATACTGTAAGAAGAAATGGATGAAACAGTGGTATCACCAAATGGGTAATTGGCTTCCGGAGTTACTGGATTTACTTGATGGCAAGAGGTATCGGTAATCGCTACCAAGACTTTCCGAGCCCCTGTACGCCAGGTAAAGTTATCATAAGCAAACATTATGGCATCTAATGGATTTTCAGGATCATCATAACCAACACCAGGGAAGCCGGTTATTCCATTTAACCAGTTTTTAAGCTCATTTGCACCCGCACCTGAAGAAGGAAAATTCAACCATTCAAACTCTACCAACTGGCCTCCCATACTCTCTTTTGTAGCAATATAATCTCCAAAAACATCCCCAGCAAATCTGATATCTCCTCCCATTGCCTCCAGCGAATCAGCAAAGGTAATAATGCTATCCTTTACTCCCTGGATTCTATCAGCCATACTTCCTGTATTATCCAAGATAAAAGCCATATCAATTTCAGAAGTTACTGTCTCTGTTATTGTAAAATCCACTGGCGTCCAGGTAACGTCATAAGCTCGCACATCTTGCGCAGAAGACCCGGATATTGCAGAACTAATATAAACTGAAACATCATCTTTGCTTACAGATACAGGGTCTGTTTCTCCCGGAGGAATTATGGGGGACAGATTGGTTATTACATTCCCTCCTGAATAGGAAGCTGCCCCGGAAACTGTAGCTTTTGGATCTGGAATGGGATCGCCTGGATTTACTCCGCTAGGTAGATTACCAATTCTTTCCTCCGCTACTTTTCCACACCCATAAAGCATGAACCCAACCAACAAAACACTCAGCAAGCCAACCAATAACTTCTTACTCATTTTTCATACCCCCTTTAAAATTTATAATTTAACCCGGCAGTCAGGCCCAGCGCCGAATTATAGCCAAGCTGCGCCCGCAAAGGACCGAAACACCTGCCAAAAAATAAACCGGCGCCAAACCGGCTTCCTTTATCGATTTCTCCGGAAAGCCCCGGAATATCTTTCACCTTTTCAGAATAATTCGCCATTCCCAGTCCGATTCCAACATAATTTGCCCCCAAAGGGATCACTCCCGAAATGTTAGCAGATAGGACTGAATACTCGTTGCCCAGGCCATAACCAGCATCGATCAAGAGATCCAGCCTGGCAGTTGGTATGGTATAGCCCGCCCCAAGAATCGCGGCTCCTCCGCCATAGCCTGCCCCAACCTGAAATCCGCCTCTCTTAGCCTTGGGCCCCATCCTTTTGGCTGCCCTCGGCCTTACTTCGGCCTTTTCCAGTCTGGCAATCTCCTGCCTTAATTCCTTAGCGCGTGCCAGCTCCCTGCGCTTCAATTCTTTAAGCTCTGCAATTTTATTGATCTGCTTGTCGGCCCTGGCCTTTATGATCTTTTGATCCAAGGTGATAATATATTGCTTAATCTTCTCCAACTCAGCCTTCTTTTCCTCAACCTGCGCAAACCCCGTTCCAGCTAACCCTGCCAAGAAAACAAAAACTAACAGCCAACCAAACATTTTCCTCATGCTCTCACCTCCCCAGTCGTGATTATACCCGCTTTCTAGCTATTGTCAAGCATTTTAGTTTACGCTATAATGAATGGTTAATTACCTCATGACGAACATTGAAGAGTATCTTAAGGAAAATAAACCCGAAGAATGCCAGGCTTGCGGCGGACCATTAATTCTGGAAAAGGTCAATTTGGAGGATTATCAGGGGGGCAAGCTTTACATGATGGAAAAGGTCCCGGCCTTTGTTTGCCAGGAGTGCGGCGAGGTCTGGGTCCCGGAACCGGTCATGCTCGAATTTGAAAAAATGATCGAAATCTCCAAACATAGAAAAAAGCCTGCCTCCGCTCCACGAGCTTCGGCAGGCAAACGGAAAGGAGTGAAGAAAAAGAAAAAATGAAAGTCAGGATTTTAATTATTGTATTACTGGTTTTGGGCCTTGGATTTGGGGCAGGAATTACCTTATCCCAAAGCTTGGCTTCAGGGAGTGCTCCAAAGATTTTGCCCCCCGAGCCAACCACTACCACACTAGCCCGCAAATTACCACCAGGAAGTTGGGGCCCCAATACTATCGCAGATATAGTGGAGAAGGTCGGGGATGCGGTAGTAAATGTTGACATTGTCAAACAAGTAAAGATCACTTCCCCCTTTAAAAATTTTGATAGGGATTTTGGGTTTTTCGGCTTTGAATTTATGCCCGAATTTCAGGATTTTTTCAAGGACCGAGTAATCCCCCAAAAAGGCGCGGGATCGGGATTTGTCATTGATTCGAAAGGCTATATCCTGACCAACGAACACGTGGTCCGGGGAGCGGATGAAATAAAGGTCACCTCCAAAGATGGTAGAAAATTTACGGGCAAGGTGGTGGGACAGGATGCCTCCCTTGATCTGGCGGTAATTAAAGTGGATGCCAAAGATCTCCCGACCGTAAAACTGGGAGATTCTTCTAAGATCCGCCCTGGAGAATGGGTAATTGCCATTGGAAATCCGTACGGGTTTGCGAACACCGTCACTGCGGGGATCGTGAGCGCTACCGGAAGAACCATAGAAGACCTTGGAAAGAAAAATCTGATCCAAACCGATGCCCCCATCAATCCCGGAAATTCGGGGGGACCGCTTCTCGATCTGAGCGGAGAAGTGATCGGGATTAACGTGGCGATTGTGGCCGGGGCGCAGAGCATCGGCTTTGCCATCCCCATCAACGCGGCCAAGGATGTGATTGACGAATTGATCGAAAAGGGCAAAGTGATCCGGGCCTGGCTGGGGGTCTACATGAGGGATGTCGACGAAAAAATCGCCGCCTATCTGGATCTCCCGATGGCTGAGGGAGTGGTCATAACCGAAGTCACTAAAGATAGTCCGGCTGAAAAAATGGGGATCGAAAAATATGACGTCATTCGTGAAGTTGATGGTAAGAAAGTCAAAACTAGCTCCGAGATTCAAGAAATGGTGCAAAAGAAGAAGCCGGGTGATAGAATTACGATCAAGGTTTATCGAGAAGGGAAGATCAAAGAGCTTAAAGGGAGGTTAACCGAAAGACCATAGTCTCTCGACATGCTCAAAATAAGAAAGGAGCAGATAAATGGAATTCGAATTGGGAAGAGCCAAGAAAACACGCCGGGCCTACGGCTTTGATGAAATCTCACTGGCCCCCTCGATTGTTACCGTCAATCCGGATGACGCGGATGTCTCGGTTGAAATTGGCGGAAAGAAATTAGAGATACCCTTTCTTGCCTCGGCCATGGATGGGGTGGTCAGCCCTGAAACCGCCGTCCTCATGAGCAAGCTGGGTGGGCTTGGGGTTCTCAATCTCCAGGGGATCTGGTCCAGATATGAAGATGCCAAGAAGGTCCTGGAAAAGATCGCCTCGGCCAGCAAAGAAGAATATGTTCCCTTAATGCAAAAACTCTACCAGGAACCGATCAAGAAGGAACTGGTTGAGAAGAGGATCAAGGAGATCAAGAAAGGCGGAACCGCAGCGGTTTCCTCTATCCCGCAAGACGCGCTTGAGCTCGGTCCGGTTGCCCGCGACGCGGGGGTCGATCTTTTTGTCCTTCAATCCACCGTCATTTCCACCAAGCATAAATCTTCGACTTCCGAACCAATTGACATCAAAAAGTTCTGCGAAATGATGGAAGTCCCGGTCCTGATTGGAAACTGTGTGACCTATGAAGTGGCTTTAACCTTAATGGGAACCGGAGTGGCAGGGGTATTAGTTGGGATCGGGCCGGGCGCAGCCTGTACTTCGCGCGGAGTCTTAGGGGTGGGAGTCCCGATGGCAACTGCGATTGCAGATTGCGCGGCTGCGCGAGACGCCTACTTCAAAGAAAACAATCTATATGTACCGATCATTGCCGATGGCGGTATGGTTGTCGGAGGAGATATATGCAAAGCGATTGCCTGCGGGGCGGACGCGGTCATGATCGGCTCCCCCATTGCTCGAGCCAAAGAAGCTCCTGGAAGAGGATATCATTGGGGAATGGCCACTCCTTCCCCTACTCTTCCTCGAGGGTCCAGGATCAAGGTCGGAACCCTCGGAACACTTAAAGAAATACTTCTCGGTCCTGCAAAATTTGATGATGGATCAATGAACCTGGTCGGGGCGCTTAGAACCTCCATGGGGACGCTAGGAGCTGCCAACCTAAAAGAGATGCAGCAGGTGGAAGTGGTGATTGCGCCTTCGATCTTGACCGAAGGAAAAGTCTTCCAAAAGGCCCAGCAATTGGGAATGTATAAATGAAAAAGCATGATTTAATCGTAGTGCTAGACTTCGGTGCCCAGTACAGCATGTTAATTGCTAGAAGGGTCAGGGAATGCAACGTCTACTGCGAGGTTTTGCCTCATAATACCCCGCTTGCCGAATTAGAGAAAAAAGGCGCCAAGGGCATAATTCTCTCCGGCGGCCCGGGTTCGGTTTACGAGCGGGGGGCTCCAAAGCCGGATCCTGAACTTTGGGATTCCGGCATACCGCTTTTGGGAATCTGCTACGGGCTTCAGCTCATGGCTAAGAATCTGGGCGGCGAAGTGAAGCCGGATAAGCACCGGGAATACGGCAAAGTAGAATTAATGATCGATGACGAAAGCAGCATCTTTGCCGGCCTTCCCAAACAGATCCAGGGCTGGATGAGCCATGGCGACACCGTCACCGCTCTGCCAAAAGGGTTCGAGCCGCTCGCTCACACACCCAGCACAAAATTCGCCGCGGCCGGGAATCCAGGGCAAAAATTATACGGGGTGCAGTTCCATCCCGAAGTGGTCCATACTCCGGAAGGGATCGAGATCTTAAAAAACTTCGTTTACATAATCTGCGGCTGCCAGCCGACCTGGACCACGACCAGCTTTATCAAAGAGGCGGTCAAGGAAATCCGTCAAACCGTCGGAAAGGAAAAAATACTCTGCGCTTTGTCCGGGGGAGTCGATTCGACCACGATCTCAACCCTGGTTCACAAGGCGGTTGGCAAACAGTTGATCTGCATGTTCATCGACCAGGGCTTCATGCGCAAGAATGAGGCTAAAAAGATCAATGATCTTTTTACCAAGAAATTCAAAATTAATTTTATTCACATTGATGCTTCCAAAAGGTTCTTTGGGAAGCTCAAGGGGGTCAAGGACCCTGAAAAAAAGAGAAGGATCGTTGGGGAAAATTTCATCCGCACCTTTGAGGAAGAAGCCAAAAAACTCGGGCGCATCCCCTTTTTAGCCCAGGGCACCATTTATCCGGACGTGATCGAAAGCGCGGTTCCCGGAACTCTCGCCGGAAAGCCTAAAAAGATCAAAACCCATCACAATGTCGGGGGCCTTCCCGAAAAAATGGGGTTTAAATTAGTGGAGCCGGTGCGGCTTTTATTCAAGGACGAAGTCACCCGGGCCTCTCTATCCGCATTATCGGGGAGGTTACTCCAGAGAGGGTAAAGGTCCTGCAAGAGGTGGATGACATCGTGGTCTCCGAGATCAAAGCCGCTGGCTTTTACAAGAAGCTCTGGCAGTCCTTCGCCGTGCTTCTACCCATAAGAACAACTGGAGTCATGGGGGATAAAAGAACCTACTTAAACACGGTTGCCATCCGGGCCGTATCTTCTACGGATGCCATGACCGCGGATTGGGCAAAACTGCCTTATGAACTGCTCGAAAAGATCTCGAACCGGATCGTGAACGAAGTCCCTGAGGTCAACCGCGTGGTCTACGATATTTCCTCCAAGCCGCCCTCGACGATTGAGTGGGAATAATCTGAAATTTCCCTCTTAATCCTTCGATAACTATACAGCATGACTGATCTAACTGTAACCTTATCATCCGTAGCTATAAGCGAGCCAAAAAAATCCGAAAACAAAACTGAGTTTCCTTTGGAATATTTTGTTTTATCGGAAGGCCCCCTTACCATAAATCCGCATCCCTTCGGATCGCTCGGCCCTCATCTCACTTACAAGCCCCATCTCTATTACAAGAAATCCCGAGAAGCGGGAGAACGCGATATCGTGCGCCTTAACCAACGCCGGAGTATAAACGAAGAAAACTGGATCTATGCCGATGGCCTATGGTTTGAAGTTGGGATCCATGAATCGCCCGGCAGCACCGAAATAGATCCAAATATAGCTCAATATCTATTCACCCATCTTCCCCGATCAACAAAAAACATCAGCATCTATCACAACCACCCTTACTGGCTTTATGATAAGAGTAAACCAAATTTAGAAAGAGATGTTGCCTCTATCGCGGAATGCCCTGCCCTCATGGATTTAAAAGCTGCTGAAGAAAGAATAACAGATGTAAAAAGCAGATTCTTCTTTGCGAATGTGGATTCTCGAATTGTGACCCCGACCGGTGTCTATATTATAAAGTTAAATGAAAATTATTATAGAACCAGGCCCTATCATTATATTCAAAATATGAAGCTGATTAAAGAATTGATAACCTGGAAGAAAGAGTTTCCATTTGCGTTAAGACCAAAGCTGGAGCTGGATAAAAACGCAGGCATTGTCGAAGAGAACCAAGCCTTCTGCAGATATCTGAATGAGCATCAGAAGGCCTGGGAATTTAATTTTATTCCTATCTCCCCTTAGCCTCTACTTTTTGTTTAGCTCTCTGATGTTCAATCCCGGTCTTGGAGAAGATATGGGAGCCGTCTTCCTTTGCCACAAAGTAGCAGTAATCCGTATCCGCCGGATAGACCGCCGCCCTGATTGATTCGATCCCGGGATTGCAGATCGGACCTGGGGGAAGCCCTCGGTTCTTATAGGTATTATAGGGATGATCTATTTCCAGCTGGTCCAGATAAACGATTTTGGTTGGCCTCTCCAAGGCGTACTTGATAGTCGGACAAGCCGCCAGATACATGTTCAGATCCAGACGATTATGAAAAACCGAAGAGATTATCGCTCTTTCCTCAGGCTTCTGCGCCTCCTTCTCAATGATCGACGCCAGGGTGATGATTTCATACAGGTTATATTTTGTGTCTTTTTGAGCCTTTTCCCAGAAAGGCAAAACCACTTCTTCAAAGCGCGTAATCATCACCTCTACCAAATCCTCGATCGGCGCCTTCTCAAAAAACCAATAGGTATCGGGATAAAGATATCCCTCCAGGGATTCGGTCGGAACATACTTGAAAAGCTTCCAGTGCCTTTCTCTTAAAACCTCGGTTATTCCTTCTTTGGTCAAATCCTGGAATTTCTTGTAATCTCTGACCCCTTCCTTTTTTAAGATCTCTCCCATTTTATAGATCGAAGTCCCTTCCGGAAAGGTGACCCAGACTCTTTTGGGCAGGGGCACATGCACGTCCCCCTCTTTTAGCTTGATAAGTATTCCAATTAGCGGTTCTGAAGGAGAAAATTTATATTTCCCGGCCTGGATATGCTTTGCCACTCCAAGGATTCGGGCAGCGAACGCGAAACTGCTGTATGGCTTTATAATTTCATTCTCTTCCAGGATGGTCTGTATGGTACGGGTCGAAGCCCCTTTTGGGATGACAATAAGATATTCTGATTTATCAAACGGATTGGCAGACTGGAAAAGGGAAGCAACAAACAATACCACCAAAATCCCAAACACAAATATTGTAACTAATATAATAATATTTTTCCTTGTTGTTAATTGTGTCATTGTTAATTGTTAATTTAATTCACTTGCGTTTCCTGTCCAGATAGCTTTGCAGAATATAAGTGGCGGCAGACTTATCGATTACCTTTTTACGTTTTTCCCGGGAGAGCCCGGCAGAGATCAAGGTTTTTTCAGCCTCGACCGTGGTCAACCTCTCATCCCAGGTATTAATGTTGATCTTAAAACTCCCCTTCAGGGCTTCCACAAATCCCAAGACCTTTTGAGCCTGTTTTCCGATCTCACCCGCCATGGTCTTGGGCAGCCCCACGACGATCTCATCCACGCCATCATATTTTTTAATGATCTTTTTCAGCTCATTTATATCCTGCTTGAAATCCTCCCCCTTTCCAATCACGGCCACCGCCTGCGCGGTCAATCCCAGGGGATCAGAGATCGCAATTCCAATTCGTTTTTCCCCAAAATCTATTCCCAGTATCCTCATCTTATTTCCCGAGAGTCTCAAGCACCTTATCAAATGCCTCTTTTATTTTGGTCGGGTCCTTTCCTCCCCCCTCTGCCTTTGCCTCTCTGCCCCCGCCTTTGCCTCCTACCACCTGTGAGAAAACTTCAGATATTTTTTTAGCCGAATATCCCTTGCTCACCAGATCCTTGGTTGCGGTGATAAGAAAGATCAGCCTTCCTGGAAAAGAAGAGGCTAAAACCACGATGCAAGACTTGGCTTCTTTCTGAATGGTATCCGAGATTGCACGAAGCATCTCCATGCTGTATTCCCTGAATTCTCGTGTTAATACTTTTGCTTCACCCACCACAGCCATCTCCGCCAGATATCCAGAAGCTTCCCCGGTAACACTTACTAACTTTAGATCCCTGATTTCCTTCTCGGCCTTTGCTATCCGTTCCTTCAACCACTCCACCCTCCCCTCCAGGTGATCCAAGAATTTCTTTACATTGACCGAATCCTGATCATCCACCGCCTTGGTCAGGCTTTCGAGCTCGGTGACCTCGATCTCAAAGATTCGGGTTTCCGTGAATTTTTTTCCGCCGAGTTTTTCCTTTTCGATCTGGAACAGCCGGTATTTTCGGATGAGCTCTTCCGCCTCATCTCTCAGGGACTTGGCTTTATAGATCACGCACACCTTGCCTGCCTGACCAGCCATGGCCTCAATTCTTCTGATCCCCGCTCCCAGGGCGCTTTCGGAAAGGATCTTGAAAAACAAGATGTCCGCGGTGGATTTGACATGGGTGCCCCCGCAAAGCTCCAGGCTGTAATCCCCGACTTTCAAGACCCTGACCTTTTCCCCGTATTTCTCGCCAAAGAGGGCAATCGCCCCCATCTTGACAGCCTCTTTGTAAGATTTTTGCAGAACCTCAACCTTTAATTTATCTTTAATTTTTTGATTGACTTTAGCCTCAACCTGCACAATTTCATCCGGGCTCAACCCGGCAAAATGATTAAAATCAAATCTCAATTTATCCGGCCCAACATAGGACCCGGTCTGTTTAACCTGATCCCCCAGCACTTCCTTTAAGGCCCGGTGCAATAAATGAGTCGCGGTATGATGGATCTCGGCCGCTTTCCTTTTCGAACTGTCAATGGTGGCTTTAACCTTCATTTTCTCTTTTAATCCATTCACATCATCCACCTCATGCACAATCGTCCCCATGGGTGTCATCAAGGTGTCTGTGACCCGAACCTCTTTTGAATCAGCTTTCAATATCCCGGTATCCCCAACCTGGCCGCCGCTTTCGCCATAAAAAGGTGTTTTTTCCAGGATCACGAACTTTTCCTTGGAAAAGACCGCTAAGATCTTGGCCTCCTCAGATGATTTTTCATAGCCCACAAATTTGGTCGCCCCAAAGCGGTCCAGGTCTAATTCTTGAAGCTTCTTTTTCTCAGCCGGAATGCCGGCTTCGCGCGCCCGCTCCCGCTGCTTCTCCATCTCGGCCTGGAAGCCTTCTTCATCAACGGCGAAGCCTTCTTCTGCGGCGATTTCTTTGGTAAGCTCAACTGGAAAACCGTAAGTATCGTGAAGCTTAAAAACAATTTCTCCCGGGATGATTTTATCCTTTGCGTGCTTTTCCCTTATCTCCTCAAACAAGCTCATGCCCTGTTCCAGGGTCGACAGAAAATGCTCTTCCTCGGTCTTTATTATATTCGCGATAACTTTATCTTTCTGGCAGAGCGCGGGATAAGCATCCTTCATCAAGGCGATAACTTCCTGAGAGAGCGAATAAAGAAAAGGTTTCTCGATTCCCAAAAGCCTTCCGTGCCGGACCGCCCTCCGGATCAGGCGCCGCAAAACATATCCGCGCCCGGTGTTGTCCGGAACAATGCCATCCCCTATCAAATGGGTGATGGCCCGGATATGATCTGCGATGATATGCAAAGAGAGCTGGGAAGGCGGGGATTGTTTTGCCTGTTCCCTGATCTTAGCTATAAGCGGGACAAATAAATCGGTTTCAAAGTTCGATTCCACCCCCTGCAGGATGGAGGCAATGCGCTCCAGCCCCATTCCCGTATCAATTCCCTTTTTCTTTAAGGGGATCAACTCACCCTTTTCATTGCGATCATACTGGATGAAGACCAGGTTCCATACCTCCAGATAACGGTCACAGTCGCACCCCGGTTTGCAATCCGGTTTGCCGCATCCCTTTTCCGGGCCAAAATCATAATAGATTTCTGAACAGGGGCCACACGGTCCAGTTGGGCCAACTGACCAGAAATTATTATCTTCGCCCAGGCGGAAAATCTTCTCCGGAGAAAGACCAATGGTCTTGTTCCAGATTGAAAAAGCCTCATCATCCTTTTCATAGACCGCCACCAGCAGCTTATCCTTTGGGAGTTTAAATTCATCCGCCATGAGCTCCCAGGCATAAGGGATGGCTTCCTTTTTAAAATAATCACCAAAGGAAAAGTTGCCCAGCATCTCAAAAAAGGTATGATGTCTGGCAGTCTTGCCAACATTATCAATATCCACCATGCGCACGCACTTCTGCACGGTGGTTGCCCGCTTATATTTGGGGGGTTCCTCTCCAAGAAAAATCGGCTTGAACTGAAGCATCCCGGCCAGGGTCAAAAGCACGCTGGGATCTGCCGGGACCAAGGACGAGCCGGGCAGGATCTTATGCCCTTTATTCTCAAAAAATCTTAAGAATCTTTCTCTTATTTCCGGGCTTTTCATGCTAATTTTTCTTCCACTATCTTCCGAATCACATCCTGGATCTCATCGATCCCTTTATCATCCGTATTTATGAGCTTTATCCTTTCCGGATCGCCTTTTGCGATTTCCAGATATTTTTCGCGCACTCTCCTGTGAAACTCGATTTTTTCTCCCTCAAAGCGATCCAAAGAACCATTCAAAGTGGCCCGCTGGATCCCGACTTCAGGTGAAACATCCAAAAGAATGGTCAGATCCGGAATTAGCCCCTTGGATGAAATCATGTTTATATATCTTACCAGATCCTCCGCTAGCCCACGGCCGCCGATCTGATAAGCCAGGGTCGAATCCGTAAAGCGATCGGAAAGCACGATCTTTCCCGAAGCCAAAGCCGGCTGAATGATTTTGCTCACGTGCTCGGAGCGGTCCGCCGCAAAAAGATAGACCTCTGTGGTCTCATCCAAAATGCTTTCGGGATTAAGAAGCAGATCGCGAATCCCCTTTCCGATCTGGGTCCCTCCCGGCTCCTGGGTCAAGACCACCTTATATTTTTTGCTCTCAAGGTAATTCTTGAGCCTCTTGGAATGGGTTGATTTGCCGCATCCCTCCGGGCCTTCAAAGGTAATGAACATATTTATCCTCCCACCAGGCTGAATCCCAACTCGAATTCCCTCCGCAGGGATCGATACTTGACCACTAAATTATAGCAATGCAGCCTGAAAAATAAAGAGTAATCCAGGTCTTCCGGCTCCCAGGTATCCACAAAATAGGAGGCGGAAAATCCCACTCCCGTTTCACCCACCACAAAAAACAGATCCGAAGTGAAGCGGTCGGTTGCGTTAAAGCGATACATTTCAAAGTTAAAGGGGCTCTGCCCTTCGACAGAAAAATAATGCAAATACCCCAGGCCCAGCGACAGGTTCTCGCTAAAGCTCTTGCGGAGATCCACCCCGCCCGTGGTTTTTATCCATTTTCCTCCATTTGAATAAAAACGGGAATCAAGAGAAACCGAGGGAGTCATATCCCCCAGGGCGATCTCGGGCAGATCGCAATAAAAGACAAAATTGCCCCCGCCCCTTGCCAGCTCAACATTATCCTCTTCCTTCACCATCCCGGCCATGAGCTCCGCGTCGTACCTGGCTTCCTTTCTAAGGATCCACCCCTTCCTGCTTCTCAAAACCAAATTAGGATAATAGCTCACCCTCTGGTAATTGATCCTCTCGCGGTGCGACAAGGTCGTCTCCAGCTCATAGCGCCGATACTTGGGCGGCGCAAAAAAAGCGATATAGGGACTTTCCTCTTCGATTTCTTCGCCAAAAGAGAGCCAGTGGGTAATTCCCCCCCAGAGATTATCCTTGGCGTTCCCGTAGAGGCGAACATTCCCCCGGCTGTCTTCAGCCAGAATGTAATTGGCCTCGGCCCCTCCCCCCAATCCTTTCTTATCGGCATAACTTATGCTGTAGGTGCCAGAAAGCTCCCGGCTGATGTGCCAGGCCAGTCTTTCATTGATATAGGTGCCATCTTCGTCATTGGAGCCGACCTCCGGGAAAGGAGGCAGGTTCCTCTGCGCTTTTTCTTCCGCGCGCAGGTCGTAAATATAAGTGGGCATGGGCACGAGCGGAAAGCGGCCTAGCCAGAAATAACCCCAGTAGGCCACCATCCATCCATACTCCGGATAAAAAATAATTTCCCGGGCGGTGACGTGATAATGCGGCTCTTCAAGATCGCAGGTGGTGAAAGACGCGTTTTTTAAATTGAATTTTTCAGTTTCAAGCTCGATCTCTTGCCCGCTCAATTCAATTCCTTGATAACCAAACCTAACCTCAGATGCCTTTCCCGTTTTATTTTTAATTTCATAATCCAGCGATTGGCCTTCGATGCTGATATCTCCGTAATTCAAAAGAAATCCCTTCTCCGCCTGGATTCTTTCGGTCTCCGTGTTGTAAAGAATATAATTCCCGCGCACCGTCACATCCTTATAAACCACTTCCACCGAGCCCTCCGCCTCCATCAGGTTTCTCTCTTTGTCATAGGAAAGATTATTGGCGTTGATGATCAAGTCCTCTTCCTGGGCAAAAACCTGCGAAGAAAACAGAAAAAGGGAAATAGAAAACAGAAGAAAAAACCTTTTAAGCAACTTCCTCGTACCTGCTTTCCTTGCTGCTGAACTTGGCGATTTCCTTGCGGAAGACAAGCTCGATGGTGCCCACCGGTCCGTTCCTCTGCTTGGCAATGATGATTTCAGCAATATTCCCTCGATCGGACTGGGGGTTATAATAGTCCTCGCGGTGGATGAACATGACCACATCCGCGGTTTGCTCGATCTCGCCCGATTCGCGCAGATCCGAAAGCCTGGGAATGCGGTCCGTTCTCTGTTCAACCGCCCTGGAAAGCTGGGAAATGGCGACCACCGGGACATCCAGCTCCCGGGCCAGGGTTTTCAAGGAACGGGCGATCTCGGAGATCTCCTGCACCCGATTTTCGACCCTCAACCTTCCCCGCATGAGCTGCATATAGTCCACAATTACCAGACCCAATCCTCTTTCGATCTTGAGCCGGCGGGCCTTGGCCCGGATCTCGGTGGCGGTGATCGAGGCCGAATCATCAATAAAAATAGGAGCCTCAGAAAGCCTCCCCAGGGCCCGGGTTAACTTCTTCCATCCCGTATCTGAGAGGCTGGCGGTTTTCAATCTTTGCGCATCGATCTCCGCTTCTGAGCAGAGCATCCTCTGCGCCAGCTGGTCCTTGCTCATCTCCAGAGAAAAGACTGCCACCGGAATTTTATGCTTTATGGCCACGTTCTGGGCGATATTCAAAGAAAGGGCGGTTTTACCGACTGCCGGCCGGGCCGCCACGATAATTAAATCCGCATTCTGAAATCCAGCCGTAATCCGGTCCAGATCCGAAAAACCGGTGGGGATTCCAGTAATAGCCTCCTTCTTGTCATAGAGGGTATCAATTTTATCCAAAACCCCTTTGATGACCGAGTCAATCTTATGGAAACCCTCGCGGACTCTCTTTAGGGCAATATCAAAGATCGATTTTTCGGCCTGGTCCAGGATCTGGTCCACGTCTTCGCCCGCCTCAAAGGCATTGGAAACGATCTTGGTCCCGGCCTCGATCAAGCGGCGCAGGGTGGCTTTTTCCTCAACGATCTTGGCATAATATTCAACATTGGCCGCGGTGGGGACCGAATTCAAGAGATCGGCTACATAGACCGAGCCTCCCACTGCATCCAGTTTTCCGGACTTGCGCAGGGCATCCGTAACCGTCACCAGATCGACCGGCTCTCCCCGATCGAAGAGCTCCAGGACGGTTTGATAGATGTAACGATGGGCATCGCGGTAAAAGCTGTCGGGATGGAGGATCTCTATGGCGCGCACGGTGGCGTTCTTATCCAGAAGCATGGAGCCGATCACGGATTGTTCGGCCACTAAGTCTTGCGGGGGGATTTTTTCTTCGGCCATGATGGATGTATTCTACCTCATTTTGGGCTTGGTTTCAAGAAGCGAGTGTGTTATTATTCTGCCCTCACCCGGAATTTTGGTTGAACATTAAGTTGGTGGTTATCCGCCCTCTCCCAAAGGGAGAGGGAATTAGGTGAATAAGATTATAAGTTAACCACACCACTCCCTCTCCCTCTGGGAGAGGGTTGTAAAGAATAGATTTGGCAAAAAGAATAAAACCAGGGTGAGGGCCAAAGGATACCACAAAGGAGCTGATCAAAATGTTAAAAACTTCTGTTTGTTTGCTCGCGATTTTAGCTCTGTCCCTCCCCAGCCAGGCAGCGCTTCTCAAGGATGATGAAACAAATATTGCTGTTTCCGGGAAAGGGATCATAAAGGCCGAAGCGGATGTGGCTTATGTTACGCTGGGGGTGGAACGGATGGAAGAGACTGCCACCAAGGCTCAAAAGGTAGCCGCTCAAAAGATGAACAATGTGCTGGCAAGCTTGAAAAAGATGGGAATTCCAAAAGACAAGATCGAGACCACCCGGGTAAGCCTGCAGCCCAGCTATCAATATGATAAAGGCAAAAGGACCTTGGTCGGCTATACCGCCAGCAATCAGATCAAGGT
>Ga0111227_1072_pt1 | contig 15970 bp, 18 predicted proteins | sample DeeMarSWOR152_54_FD_80391 | JGI IMG/M metagenome (GOLD analysis project Ga0111227, IMG submission 80391) | candidate division WOR-1 bacterium DG_54_3 | reverse complement strand
CCCTCACCGCTATAAGACTACTCAAGGGAAATGCGTAGATTAGTAGCAATAAAAATACTATTGTATGATGGCGCCACTACGGCGGGTGCCGTCCTGGGAGTCGTAGCCATCGTCTTCCTGGTAGGACAGCAGCTGACCGTGTTTTTTGGCCTGCTAAACTTCATGTCTGCCATAGTCGACCACAGCGGTGCGGATGCTTGGATTGTGAGCAAAAAAACGGATAATATTAACGCAGCCGGTTCTTTGCCCATAAGATATGCGGACAGGATCATGGGATTACCCGAGGTCGAATGGGCGGAACCGGTCCTGTCAGTCGGCGGTCTGGTCAAAAGGAAGGATGGTAAATTTCAACCTGTCCAGGTGATTGGGCTGGCTCGCCCCCGTCTGGCTGGAGGACCCTGGCGTTTCTCCGAAGGAAGTATTGGTGCGCTGCTCGATTACGAAGGTCTGACCGTAGATCAGCTCGATCTCAGGGTGTTCGGCAACCCAGAAAGGGATGACATTTTAGAAGTCAGCGAAAGGAGGGTACGCATTGCCGGGATAACCAAAAACATTCGAGGCTTCGGGGGCACGCTTGTATTTACAAATTTAAATAAAGCCCGCGAAATCTCCAGGGTGCCAGCAGATAGATGCAGTAATATTCTGATCAGATTTGAACCAGAGATAGATATTCACCAAGGCGTACTTAAACTTAAAAAAATGCTTCCCCAGGCGGAAGTGCTATTGACGGAGAGTCTCTCTGCTCAAACTCGACTTTACTATTTGAAAAACACGGGGATTGGCAGCAGCTTTGGATTTTCCACCATCATAGGTATTTTGGTGGGAATTGTAATTATCATGCTCACCATGTATACGAACATACTGAACAGACAAAAGGACTTTGCAGTACTGAGAGCATTGGGGGCAAGAAAGAGAGACATTGCCATCATCGTTTTCTACCAGGCTCTTTATATCGCGCTCATCGGCATCTTCATCGGTTTTCTTTTGCTTGCTCTTTTCCTCAGCGGGACCAGAGACTCACGCCTCCCTAGCTATATGTTTTCCTGGGTACCTCCGGTGCATGGATTCTTTACTCTAGTCCTATGCGTTGTCGGTTCCCTGCTGGCTATGAGAAAGGCCACCAGAATTCAACCAGCTTCTGCTTTTAGATGATAAATCAGAGGATACGGAACCGTGGCAAGGGTAGCTGTAAGATTGAACGACATAACCAGAGAATTCTTCGATGGAAAACAGATCAGACTGGTCTTAAAAAAAACTAACCTTGATATCTACACTCGCGAGTTCACAGTAATAGCCGGACCTTCGGGAAGTGGCAAGACCACGCTTCTTACCATAATTGGCTTGATACTGACTCCCACCAGCGGTAGAATTACGATTGACGATAAGGATGTAACTCATCTGTCTGAGGACGAGCTGGCAGCCATAAGAATGAAGAAGTTTGGTTTTGTTTTTCAGAACGCCGATCTGATACCAGCCTTGAGCGTAGCTCAAAATGTTTTAGTGCCTACTGCTATCCAGGGTGCCCCGGTTTCTGGTGAATCTCAAAGGGCTATGGAAGGAATCCTTGGAGAGTTCGGTTTGGCCTCCTATGCTTACGCCATGCCCCAACAACTTTCAGCTGGTCAAAGACAGAGAGTGGCCATCGCTCGTGCCATGATAAACGCTCCGATTCTGCTTCTATGCGACGAACCTACCTCTGCCCTGGACATTGAGAGTAGCACGACCGTCTTGGACACGCTCAAGAGACTTTCTCGGGATGAGAACCGTGGGGTGGTCATGGTAACCCATGATCCGCGAGTTTTCCCCTATGCGGACAGAATGATCAAGCTTGAAGATGGAGAAGTAATTGATGATTCCAAAAGTGGTGGAAAAGAGAAACATGAAGAATAAGTTTAAAATAATTGGTATTTCAATCGTTGTGGGGCTTGGAATGATTTACATTGTTATGAGCGTGCGCAGATCCTCACCGGAGAAGACACCTGCTGAGGCTCCCATACTTCCCCATGTGCCTGCAAGGATTTACGGACAGATAGAGCCTGAAGGCGGCAACGTATATGTTACCGCTCCCAAGACAAGGCAGGTCATAGCGATTCATGTTGCAGAGGGAGACACCGTCACAGCGGAACAGAAACTGTGTACGCTTGAAAACAGTGTAGAAAAGGCTCAAATCGCCTCAGATTCGGCAAAGGTGGAGTTGGCAAAAAAGGCTTGGGCCATGAGTAAAGACGATTTCGAAAGAAATGCAATTCTTTACGATAGTGGTTCTATCAGTGAATACGATTACACGCACGTTAAGCTCAAAGCCGAGTTCGATTCCTTGAATTTGACGGCCGCCCGGAAAAACCTACGATTGTCTCAAGCCAAACTAAGCCAGCTGGATCTAAAATCACCTATAGATGGCCTGGTGTACAAGTTCGACGTTCGCCTTGGTGAATCACTGCCTGAGGGAGACAACTCATTTATTTTAATTGGCAAGCCTGAACTTTGGGCTCGACTATACGTGGAGTCTTTTTGGATTGAAAGAATAAACATTGGTGAAAAATACGTAGTTAAGGACTCCGAAACAGAAGAGGTAGTTGGAACTGGCACGGTGATCCGCAAGTCTCCCTATTTAGGGGGCAAGGTATTCAAAACCAATGACCCGTATGAGAGATTTGACATTAAATATCAGGAAATCATATTGAGGCTCAGACCAGAAAAGAAAAGCATTCCAATAGGCTTATCAGTAGTGGCTGAGATTCGGGAGAAGCCCCGGAGATGAGAGTAAGAAAACCTTAAAGTCACAAGACTTTTGTCCAGGACAGGAGGACATGTATGTTTCAGATGATTGAAGTTGTCGGTACTTCTGGTAGCGGGTTTCTCAGAGGCTGTCAAGGATGCTGTTGACCAAATAACCAAGAAGGGACATCAAGTATTTTGGTTTGAGGTAGTGGAACTGAGGTGATCAGCAAGGGACGGAAGATTAAAGGAGTATCAGTTGAAACTTAAGATGGGTAAATCATTTGAGTAGACAGCGCAATTTTTGGATTGGCTGGCGATTTTCTTTGTCAAAAGCCCCGTGCTCCCGACACGATTACTTACCATTTCTGCATGATCTCGCCGAAGCATTCCAGTCCGCTCCAGATAACGCCGCCATAGCCGCCGCCGGGAGAGGTCCAGGCTCCGGAAAGATAGAGATTCTCAATTGGTGTGGTATGAGGCAGCCGGCTCTGGCCGGAGTTGTCCAGGGTCTGGTCCCATCCATATATAGCTCCACGATAATTGCCGGTATAGCGCACGTTGGTCAAGGGCGTGCCGATCTCTTTGACCTCTATGGCATCCCGGAGTCCGGGCAGAAGCGTCTTTTCCACCTGGTCAATCAGAATATCAGCTATCCGTTCCTTCTCTGCCCGATACTCTTTTTTATTGCCCTTGAAGTAATCGGCCTCGTATTTCTTCCAGAAGTCATATCCCTGGAGCGTGATGATATTGAGCGTATTTTTCCCTTTGGGAGAATAGTCCTTATAAAGGTTATCATATAGAGTTAAACCATATCCGCCACCCTCCACCTCCGCTTTTAGAGCGGCTTTGCTAAAAATACCTGGAAACTGGAGAGGCTGACGGTCATTTGATCCATTCTCGCCAGATACTCTTTAAGATATTCGTCCTGCTGCATCATGGTATGGAAAGTATCATAAGCATTGGCATTTGAAACTACCACCTTTCCGGTGAATTCCTTGCCATCAGCAGTTCTCGCCCCATAAGCAGTATGATCCTTCACCAGTATTTCTTTTACGGTAGAGTTAAGCATCATCTTGCCGCCATTCTTCTCAATAAACTCCACAAAGGCGTTGCTTATCTTCTGGGACTTGCCTATGGCATAATAACCGCCCTCCTGAAGAAAACTTATGGTGGGAAGAGCGTAATATATGCTGGCAAGTTTGGACGGCGGAAGCCCATAATATCCCCATGATGCAGAAACGATGGCTTTTAGCCTGGGATTCTTAATTCGGGCATCTACCATCTGGCCCCAGGTTTTGCTGTAGCTTTTGAATAAGTAAGGAAAATCGATCGGAAAACGGCTCAAATCCATCTGGCCTTTGGCGCTTGCCAATTTGCCGATATCCCTGACCACTCCCCTCATGTCCTCAAAGAGACCCTCTATTCCTTCCTTTTCATCTGGAAAATGGCTGGTCAACATGCCAATGTAACCGGCGAGGTCTTTCTGTGGTACCCGAATATCATAATCCGGATAGATTGCCCGATAAAGATTGGGATGAGGAACGAATTCCACCTCTTTTATTTCAGGAAAGCCCGGTATCAGGTTATGTATCCCTTCCCTTTCTCCAACCGAGGGTGGAGTGCAAGGAGACGTCAAAAACAAACCCACCCGGACGCTTGAAAGTGGTAGCATATCCACCAGGTTTATCATGTTTTTCCAAAACCAGTGGTTTAAAGCCCTGCCGGGCAAAAGCCGAAGCGATGCTCAGTCCACCCAGACCTGAGCCGATTACAACCGCATCAAATTCGTTTTCGCCCATCTCAGCGCTCAGGCCTGTTGGGAAGAGACTCCAATCGAGCGCTAACACGGAAGCCCCAGCCAGTAAGGATTTTATAAAATCTCTTCTTTCCATGCTCTTGCTATCCATAATCTCTCCTCCTCTTTTTGAGTTGACTTTTCGTTTTGCTTAAATATCGTATACTCGACTGACTTGTCAAGTGAGATTTGCGAGATGATCCTGAATATTAATTTGTGCGGTTTACAACAGGAGCATCATTCTCTACAGAATTTGATATGAATGACAGGGGAATTGATATTCTTTTTAATCAAAAGTGGTTAAACTTACTTCGAATCTGATGGTTCCTCGCTAACAGGCAAGTTTACTAAAAAGATTTATTGGATAACAAAATATCAAATGAGTGGTTAGAGTAGCAGATATTCCCGGGCATCAATCAAATCGGCAGTAAATGAAAAAATTAGGATGAAAACATATTTTTTGCGGTTCATCCATCGACCTCACGTAAAATGTTTCGGATGGAGCCGGCCAAAATCCGTAAACTATAGAATGAATGCAAACGAATAAAAACTTTAAAACATCGGGAGAAAAAAATGAGACGACTTATAGTGTTTTTGTTTCTGCTCATAATGGGCACTTCGGCTCAAGCCCAGGATGAAACCTTAATCAGCGGAAAGATCGAAAGCGGCGGCTTTGGCGGACCGGTATTGAAGATAACTGAAATAAATGATGAAACCGGTATTATGGTCGGCGGCCGCGGCGGCTGGATCATCAATCACACCTTTGTCATAGGCGGGGGAGGTTATGGCTTGGCTAACGATATTAAAGCAAAAGATATCATCTCAGCGCAAAAACTCTATCTGGATATGGGGTACGGTGGAATAGAAATGGAATGTATTATCAATTCATCCCGACTGATCCACCTCTCCTTTCACGCACTTATAGGAGCGGGGGGCATTAACTATGAAGGACGCGGTGGCCGTTTCGATTACAATGATGATCCAGATGCCTTTTTTGTTGCTGAGCCGGGAGCGAATGTAATGTTAAACGTGACAGAGTTTCTTCGGGTGGGAGTGGGGGTCAGTTACCGATATATAAACGGAGTCGATCTCGTAGGTCTCAAAGATACCGATCTGGATGGGGCTTCGGCCAACCTGACTTTGAAGTTTGGCAAATTCTGAAGGAAGGAAAACCTTCAAAATAATCCACCAGCTGGCAATCGACCGGACAAAAAGTGGTAGTCAACCTATAAAAGATTATTGTAAACAGAAAAAATTGTTATTTCTGTTTTTTATGCTGAGATTCGAGATGGATACCAAAATTAAAAGGAAGACACCGAATTTTCTTTTTTCGATCTCCGAGGATGTTGAAAGTCTGGTTGAGGGATGTGCAGGATTGTCTGGATCCCACGTGGACTATTTCTGCAAAGCTGTCTGATAAAGGTTTTCATACTTTCTGGCAGAGGCTTCCCAGGAGAAATCTTTTTGCATCCCATTTTTCATTAGTTTTGTCCAAACGCTTTTGTTTAAATAGACCTGAAGGGCTCTTTTGATCGCTTCCAAAAGCTCGTCTGAATCATAATTCCTAAAAACAAAACCGGTCCCCTCTCCTGTTTCGGGGTTATAATCTTGTATGGTGTCTGCCAATCCGCCAGTCTCACGGACAATGGGAATCGTTCCGTATTTCAGACTATATAACTGATTTAAGCCGCAGGGTTCGTATCTGGAGGGCATCAAAAACATGTCTGCCCCCGCCTCAATTAAGTGAGCCAAGGCATTATCGAAACGCAAATTCACCGACATCTTTTGGGGGTATCTTTTTGCCATCTGTTTAAAAAGCTTATGATATTTTTCATCTCCAGTCCCCAAAACCACCATCTGAAGATTCAAAGAGAGAAGCTTATCAGAGATCTCGGCTAAGATATCGAATCCTTTTTGATCCGCCAACCGGGAGATGATTCCTATTAAGGGAACCCTTTTCCTGGTTTTAGGTAAATTACATTTTTCAAGCAAAGCCCTTTTGTTCTTCTGTTTGCCGGACAAGCCTTTCTCGCTGTAGCGGTAAGGGATGAATTTATCTTTTTCAGGAGACCATTCTCCATAGTCGATTCCATTTACGATTCCATAAAGATCAGGGTTCCGAGTTCTGAGCACTCCTTCCAGTCCAAAGCCAAACTCAGAAGATGACTGGATCTCCACCGCATATCTTTCGGAGACGGTGGAAAGCACGTCGGCATAACTTATCCCCACCTTCAAAAAATTCACATTTCCCCAGAATTCAAAGGGGCTGGTGGGATAGAATAGATCTTTTGCCACACCTATCTTAGCAAATGAATCTTTAGGGAAATTTCCCTGATAAGCGATGTTGTGAATGGAGAAAACCGTGGCCGTGCCAGAGAAAAAAGGATCACCCGCATACAGGGTCTTTAAATATGCAGGTATAAGAGCGGACTGCCAGTCGTTAGCATGAATCATGTCCGGTTGCCAATCTAAGGCTTTCAAAACCTCTAAGGTGCCTCGGGCAAAGAGAATGAATCTTTCATCGTTATCGACGTAGTCAAAACCGGTATCTTTATCCATATAAAGCTTATCCCGATTGTAATATTTGTCATTGACGATGAAAAGATATTCTACCGCAGAATCAGGAAACTGGCAACTTTTGAGATTTATTTTCCCTTTTTTTTCTCCCAGAGGAATTTCCGGAATATTAATATTTACCTGATGAAGATCGAGTTTGGTTTCATCTACCATCTTGTATTTAGGGAGAATTACTTTCACCTGGTGTCCTAACTCGGACAAGGCCTTGGGCAAAGCCCCGGTCACATCTGCCAAGCCGCCGGTTTTGGCGAAAGGAACAGCTTCAGGCGTGGCGATTAAAATCTTCAGTTTTGTCTTTGGCAAAGTTTTCCCCTCCTTGAAATAGATTCATAAGATATTTCAGATCTCCATTTCTCTCAGGTAACCAGCAGCATCTTCGGGTGCGGTCGGGTTTATGTAAAATCCGGTTCCCCATTCGAAGCCAGCTACTTTGGTCAACTTAGGCATGATCTCTATGTGCCAGTGATATTCGTCATTATAGTAAGAATCCACCGGAATGGTATGAAGCAGGTAATTATATGGAGGATCATTGAGAGCTTTGGCCAATCTTTGTAAAGTCTCCTTGAGGATGGCGGCCAAAGCTGGAGTCTCCTCTTTTTTTAGCTCCTCAAAACCAGAAGAATGTTTTTTGGGCAAAACCCAGGTTTCAAAGGGAAACCGAGGAGCAAATGGTTCTATAGAGATGAAAGAGTCATTTTGCAAGACCACCCGTTCCTTTTCTGAAATTTCTTGTCTTATGATATCACAGAATATGCATCTTTCCTTGTATTCATAATACTTGCCTGCACCCTCCAGCTCTTCGGTCACCCGCTTGGGAACGATAGGGGTGGCGATGAGTTGGCTATGACTATGTTCTAAGGAGGCGCCGGCGGCTTCCCCTTGATTTTTAAAGATCAGTATGTATCTGAAACGAGGATCTTTCTTTAAATCGAGCGTTCTTTCCCTATAAGCCCAAAGCATATCTTCAACTTCTTTTTTATCCAGATCGATCAAATCCTTTTCATGATCTGGAGTTTCTATGATTACCTCGTGAGCTCCCACCCCGTTCATTTTGTCGAAGATTCCCCTTCCCTCCCGATTTAGATCTCCCTCAATCCTCAAAGCCGGGAATTTGTTGGAAATGACCCTCAAAGTCCAACCCGGCTTGTTAGGCTCAGAGGAGTTAGGGCGAATAGCCAATATTTCCGGTGGTGTGGCAGATTCGTTCCCCGGACAAAAGGGACAGAGTTTGTTTTGGCGTCTTTTGGGAACGCTGGAGAAATCAGTGGGTCTTTTGCCTCTCTCGGTGGAAATGATCACCCACCTCCCGATGACGGGGTCCTTTCTCAGTTCTGGCATCTCTTTTCTCCTGTCCGCAAAATCACAGAAAGAAACTCCTTCTGCTTTTAATAACCGATGAATATTATTTGGTTTCGCATAAACAATGGAATAATTCTTCTCTTTTTCCCCTCCCTCGATGCCCAGACGGGCACATCCGTGGAAGGGCTTAGGGGAAGGTGAGGTTATCCTCCATTTCACCCCCACCCTTATCCCGCCAGAGGCGAGGATCACGGGGCACTAATCTTTTCCATTACTTGTGCGAACTTCAATAGAATGAATCCTTTTATGTGGTATACAATCTCAAAAAATACAAATCACTTCCCTTTTCTTTTCTCCTCGGTCATTTCAAATATTTTTCTGAACAGAACTTTTTCTTCCTGGCTGAATTTCATCTTCCTTCTTTCCATCACGATTTGGGCTGTTTCTGTGGCTTTGTCCAATTCGTATTCTTCCAGAGTATTGGTATCTCCCCAGCAGAAAGGGGGGATAGATTTTTCTTTTATCATTCCTCCGCCAAATATGTTGGTGGCAAAGCCGACCACTACTCCGGTGCCCAGCAGAGTCCCAATGCCAGTTTTCACGTGATCACCTAAAAACGCTCCCACCTTTACCAAGCCACTATCCACCAGTTCTCCTTTTACCATCACCTTCACCGAGCTATAATTATTTTTCAAATCGCTGTTGGTGGTCAGAGCTCCTAAATTTACCCATTCTCCGACATAGGAGTGTCCCAAGAAGCCTTCGTGATATTTGTTGGAATATCCCAAGAATATCGATTGCTCCGCCTCTCCACCAACTCGGCAGACTGGACCAATGCTTGTCCCTTCCCTAACTTTTCCTCCCACTAAAATCGAACCTTCTCCCACATAACATGGCCCCTCCACGCGGGTCTGAGGCTGGATGGTTACGTTGTCTTCAATGAAGATGGGGCCTCCCCTGGCATCCAAGACCACCTGTCCTTCTATTCGGCAATCTTTTCCCAGGTAAACCTTATCTATATCGTATATTAATGTTTGGTCATCTATTTCATTACGTTTGAAGATATTTTTAAAATCTAAGTGCTGTTTCGATCTTTCGAAATCATTCTCAATTTCGGATTTGTTCAGATTAACTAAATCCCACAGGTAGCTTATCAGATTGACCTCAATCTGGGAGATTTCTCTTTTCTGTTTTATCGGCTTGGTTCTATCTTTTACGTATAAGGCTTTGAATATATTTTCATAATTTTTAAAAGATAAACCGGTGCCCCTCCAAGAAACAAAATCTTCACCACACCAGAAGAACTCTTCTTCTTGAGAAAAATTCAATCTTTCAGATAAATCCCTTTTGGGAATAAGCCTTCCATTTATAAATAGAAGCTCATCTTTGTCTTTAATCTCAAATTTATTTATCTTCTGCTTGGTTTTGATTCGCAAAACCTTTTCCAAGTAATCCCGACACAAAAGTATAATTTCAGCATCGGGGAAAAAAGAGGCGATCTTATCTTTTATTTTATTTATGCCGCAGATAAGTTCATAGACCGGACGATTATAAGTCAAAGGAAAGAACTGATCGAACTTATCGTCCTCGAATATGTAAAGCTTCTTTGCCATATTTGTACTCTTACATTGCCCTCAATCTTCTTATCCTCTCTCCCACCGGCGGATGGGTAGAAAAAAGATCGTTAATCTTTCCTCTGTGTTCCAAAAGTGGATTGACAATATATAGGTGGGCTGTGGCTTTGTTTGCCACCTCCAAGGGTTCTCTGTCCTTAGATATTTTCTCCAAAGCTGAGGCTAAACCTTCGGGGTATCTGGTCAAAAGCGCCCCATTGGCATCTGCTAAATATTCCCTTTGTCTGGAAATAGCCAGTCGAATCAGTTGAGCTACTATCGGAGCTAGAATGGCCAAAAGTAAGGCGATAAGTACGATTATCCCGCCACCTGCCCTACCTTTTCTTCCTCTTCCCCGGTAAAAAAAGCTTCTCCTCATCCAGTCAGATAAGAGGGCTACGGTTCCCACTAAGACCACCACTAAGGTGGCATACCTAATATCATAATTCTTGATATGGGACATCTCGTGAGCAACTACCCCTTCCAACTCTAGGCGATTCAGCTTATCCAAAAGTCCTGTGGTGACCGCAATAGCTGAATTCTCTGGATTTCTTCCGGTGGCAAAAGCATTGGGAGCAGAATCTTCGATGATATAAGCTTTTGGGGTGGGAGCACCAGCCGCAATGGCTAATCCCTCCACCGTGTTAGCCAAATATGGGTTTTCTTTACGATCCACCGGCTTGGCGTGGCTTATGCCTAATACCATCTTGTCACCCCAGTAGAAGGTTATCAACGAAATGAACAAAGCAACGAGTAAGGCAACCGAAACTCCAGCCCCGCCTGATCCATATGCTTGTCCGAACACCCAGCCTAAAAACAAAAGAAAGGCTACAAACAAAAAAAGCAGAAGGAAACTCCTCCTTTTGTTGACACCAATCTCTTCGTAGATCATAAAAGCAGCGTTTAGGCTCTTAGGCCATTAGGCTATCAGTTCGAAGATTTTTCCTCAGACTTTTGATGATCGTGGATAACATTTTTATAACCTCGATGTTTCTTGATCGAATTGATTCCAGCAAAGCCTTGTTATATTTCCCGTTTAACCGGGGAGAACCTACTAATAAAACAGGCCAATTGTTGCTTTCGTATGCAGACCTCAATGCATAATTCAGAAAAGTAGAATGCTCTCCTCCCACAAAACTCTGGTGTCCTTCTGCAATATCAGCACTGATAGAAGTAATGAATTTCATTAACTGTCTGCCAATTACATTTAAGGAAATGCAGTTTTTAAAACTTTCAATTAGTTCAATGACCATTACATCATTCGCATGTGCCTTCTGCCATACGATTAGATTCTTGTAATTTTTCATATTACTCATAGAACTCATTCAAAAATTTAGTCTACCAGCCTGAAGTCTGATAGCCTCTAGCCTATTTAAAATCGACCTTGGGTGCTTCTCTCTTAGTCTCTTCGATCTCAAAATACTCTCTGGGCTTGAAGCTAAAGATATTGGCAATTATGTTCGAGGGGAAGACTTGTTGGGTGTTGTTAAAAGTCATTACCACGTCATTGTAAAATTGTCGGGCATAAGCGATCTTGCTCTCGATGCCAGAAAGCTCCTCCTGTAACAATAGGAAATTCTGATTGGCTTTAAGCTCAGGATAATTCTCCACCACGGCAAACAAGGTTTTCAAGGCGGATGTGAGCATGTTGGTGGCATCTGCTTTTTCCTTAACCGTACCCGCTTGCGAATAGATAGATCTGGCTTTGGTCACCTCTTCAAACACGGTTTTTTCGTGGGCCGCGTAACCTTTGACCGTCTCAACTAAGTTGGGCACCAAATCCGCCCTCTTTTGCAGTTGAACATCGATTTGATGCCAGGCGTTCTCGCTTCGATTTCTTAATGTAACTAAACGATTATATATAAATATGGCAATCAGAATCGGCACTCCTAACACGATCAAGAGAAACAATAGCACTATAGAAACCGCTCCCATTTTTCCTCCTTCGAAAATCAGGGTCAAAGGGACTCGGGGTTAGTGCTTTTTTTGTCCCGAATCCCAAGCCCCTAATCCCTATTTTTTCGCTAATTCTTCTTTGAACCTTTCCAATCTCTTTTTCAGTTTCTCGTCAGATAGGGCTAAGATTTGAATTGCCAAAATGGCTGCATTTTTTGCGCCGGCTTCTCCAATGGCAACCGTTGCCACCGGAACACCAGCTGGCATCTGCGCAATAGATAAGAGCGCGTCCAGACCATTAAGATACTTCCCCACCAAAGGCACACCAATCACCGGCAAAGTAGTATGCGACGCAACTACTCCCGGAAGATGGGCCGCCATGCCCGCGCCGGCGATGATCACTTTTATCCCCCTCTTTTCCGCAGATGTCGCAAGATTTTTCGTCTTTTCAGGATTTCGATGAGCTGAACAGACTTCCATCTGATACGGGATTTTGAATTTCTTCAAAATCTCCATGCTTTTTGACATTACCGGTTGATCTGATTTGCTGCCCATTATAACTAATATTTTGGAATTCGACATTACCGTTCCTTTTTCAAATTCAGATGTCAGTTAAAAAGATTTTTTTAATCTCCACCTTGTCTTGATCATGATTACGGTTTAAAACTAAGCTCTTTTGACTCTCCTCACCCTATATCCGATGTCTCTTCGAAATTGCACCCCGTCAAATTTTATTTTATCTACGGAGACATAAGCTTTATGAATTGCCTTTTCCACGTTTTTGTCTACCCCCGTTACCCCTAATACCCTCCCGCCGTTAGTGACCAATGTCCCTCTCGCTTGTTTTGTTCCGGCATGAAAGATCAATACATCCTCCGCACCTTCTATTTTCTCTAAACCGAAAATCTGCTTTCCCTTTTCATATTTGCCAGGGTAACCAACTGAGGCCAAAATCACACATACCGCAAAATCATCTGTCCATTCCACTTCTTCCAGAGATAGATCCCCCTCTACGATTGACATAGAAATCTCAGCCAGATCACTTTTGAGAAGAGGAAGAACCACCTGGGTCTCTGGGTCACCGAATCGGCAGTTGAATTCCATAACTTTAGGACCTCGATCTGTGAGCATTAAACCTGTATAAAGTACACCTTTGAAGATTCTTCCTTCTTGCTCCATTCCGACGATGGTTGGCTCCAGGATCTCATCATAAATACGTCTCATCATCCTGTCATCGACTACGGGAGCTGGCGCATAGGCCCCCATCCCACCGGTATTGGGACCCCTATCCCCATCATATATTTTCTTGTGATCTTGAGAGGAGGGCATGGGAAGGATGGTTTTGCCATCGGTGAAGGCTAAAATGGTGGCTTCCTCTCCTTCCAGGAAATCCTCAACCACCACCTTAGTCCCGGCATCCTTAAATATTTTTTCCACCATTATCTTTTGAATAGCAGAAATCCCTGCATTAACGTCCTCTATGATAAATGCTCCTTTGCCTGCAGCCAATCCATCCGCCTTTATGACTAAAGGCATATCCGAGGATTTCACGAAATCCAAAGCCTCATCCGGCTTATCGAAGATCCTGAAACTGGCAGTGGGAATATGATGTTTCTTCATGAATTCCTTTGCAAATACCTTGCTTCCCTCAATCTCTGCCGCCTTCTTGGTCGGTCCGAATATGCTTAAATTCCTTTTCTCAAACTCGTCAACAATCCCCAGGGTTAAAGGAAGCTCCGGTCCCACCACGGTAAGGTCGATAGAGTTCTTTTCGGCAAAATCCGCCAACCCGGCCAAATCCTCGCTTGCGATTTCCGCACATTCTCCCAGTTTGGAAATGCCTGCATTTCCTGGTGCAGCATAAATCTTTTTTACCAGAGGGCTGGAGTGAAGCTTCCACACCAGAGCATGCTCCCTTCCTCCGCTTCCAACTACCAGTATCTTCATGGCTTACTCCTTAAAGCAAAATTCTGTAAACTCCCCAATTTTCATGGCAATCAATATAACTCAAATTTCCTTTCAGATGCAAGCGTTTTTTGTTGACAAAAGGATTTAAGAATCCTATCTAAATAAAGTTCGTTATAAGATCTTTCTTTGACAACGGGTATTTTAGACAATTTGCTCAAGAGTACGTAACTATTAAATTCTCAAACTTTTGAACCTTTCAGCCAAATACATAGCGCAAGTCGGCATCATCGGAAGCTTGTATGCTGTCATCACCATCATCTTGGCACCGATAAGCTATGGACCGATTCAGGTGAGAGTCTCTGAGGCTTTGACCGTGCTTCCGTATTTGACTTCGGCAGCCATACCGGGGCTTTTCATTGGTTGTGTGGTAGCGAATATTTATGGCGGTTTGGGAATTTACGATATAATTGGGGGAAGCTTATTAACGCTTTTGGCTGCCTTCTTGACCTTCCTTGCCTCTAAGACTAAAAAGCCGATCTTGGCACCGGTGCCTCCTGTTTTAGTCAATGCTTTCGGGGTGAGCTTGTATCTCCATTTTTTGTTCCAGTTACCCTATTGGATTACCGTGATTTATATCGGAATAGGCGAAATTGCAGCTTGCTTTGTTTTGGGATACCCGCTTTTAAGGATCATTTTGAAAAAAGAATGGATTTTGAAAATGCTGAAGACTTAGCCTCCAATCTGTACTTCATAAGCTTGATTTTGTTTGATAAAAGAAAATGATCTCCATTTACTCTCCAACTGGGTATATCCTTTTTTCGTAAAAAATTAAGTGTTCTGGATAAGGCTTTTCAAGTTAGCTCCAAGGAAGGGTTGTATGAAAGGACTTGGTGCAAAGAGTCTATTTTTGATGGGTGTTTTTTTCTTTAGTCTTCATGCTTTGGTCTTGGCACAAAAAGAAAAGCTTTCCAAAGCAAGAATCTTCCTCCCTGATACCAGATGGGACTTCGGCTGTATTCCCAAAGGAGGCTCGGTCTGCCACATATTTCAGGTCAAGAATATTGGGGAGGATACCCTTATCATTGTGAGGGTGAGACCAGGATGCGGCTGCACCACGGTTCCTCTCTCGAAAGATCGTTTAGCACCCAATGAAACCGCAGATTTAGAGGTCACCTTCGATTCTCAGAAGATCAGAAAAGGGAAAACCTCCAAAAGCATTCAAATCATCTCTAATGACCCCGCCAAGCCTTTCCAGGACCTCCATTTTACTGCCCGGGTAGGTGAGAGCAATTCCTTGGTCAAACTCACCCCGGAGGAGATCTGCTTTGATACCATTCAGCGGGTAAAGGAAGCCAAGCGGATGCTCACTGTGGAAAACATTTCCGGGGAAGAACTTTCTATAGATCTGATTGACGCACCTAAGCATTTTGTGGATTTGAATCTTAAAGACCATAGTCTGAAACCGGGCGAGAAAGCCGAAATTTCCGTGGAGTTAAAAAAAGATGCTGCTCAGGGTAGCTTCCGTACCTCCTTCACCTTAAGTTTCGAAAACTCCAAGATGGTTCGGGTTACGGTTCCAGTCTCCGGCGTAGTGGCAACCAAGTAAGATCAGCATGCAACCCTACCACAAATCCAATCTCTTTCATATCATTCTAAAGTCAATAGGCATTGTTGTCTTTGGCTCATTCGTGGGGATAATTTACAACAGCTTATCTCCTCAAGGAATCACGCTTAGAGGAAGCTGGAATGCAAGGGTTAACCAAGATAGCCTGGTGGTGCCTTATTCATATCAAGAAGATGATCCCCCAGCCATCAGTTTGGAAGATGCCAGGATGAGATTTCAGTCCGAGGGAACCATATTTCTGGATGCCCGCTTCCCTGAAGATTATAAATCCGGGCATATCAAAGGAGCAATCAATTTCCCGTGGGAGGAGTTTGAAGAATATTCTTCGCAGGTTCTGTCAAAGCTTCCTTTTGATAAGGAGATCATTACCTATTGTGACGGAACTGAATGTGAGACCAGCCTCCTATTGGCACGCGAGCTTAGAGATATGGGATACGAAAATGTAAAAACCTTCTTTGGCGGTTGGTCCGAATGGCAAAAGGCAGGTTTTCCCATAGAAGCTGAGAATTAGAAATGAAAATCTTCAAATTCTTGATA
>Ga0111227_1044_pt1 | contig 16348 bp, 4 predicted proteins | sample DeeMarSWOR152_54_FD_80391 | JGI IMG/M metagenome (GOLD analysis project Ga0111227, IMG submission 80391) | candidate division WOR-1 bacterium DG_54_3 | reverse complement strand
CCGGAAAACCCTCTTTATAGAGAGTGGTATCCTTTTTCAGATCCTTCCAATCACTCCTGATGGCATCTTTATCTGAGATGTCTTCTAGCTGCGGTATGTTTGCCAGTTGTTTCCATTCTTCCAACGTGAACAAATCAGGGAGATTTTCTTTTAGCTCAGCGATGGCTTTTGTATATTTTTCTTTGGCGTCTTTTTTTGACATTTCTGATGTGCTGTAAGCTAAACTATCTGCAAAGCTTATCAAGAGCTTTTCTAAAACTAGATTTCCCAAGGCCCTGAAATAACGCAGGTCTGCAAAACGGGAGCCTTTTTCTATCTCTGCCAATCCGGCTTTAACCAGGACCATGTTCTGGATGATATCTTCGTATCCCTTTTGCTTGTAATGCATAAACGGGAATTCCAGGTAATAACCAACCTGTTTGAGGAGGGCCACTCCGCGCAGGAATTGGAAGAGTCCGCGTATGCTGGCAATGGCCTCAGCTTGGTTTATGTGTTTGCGGTCAATATTTTCTTCCAGGGCGGAAGTGATTTCCTGGGCGCTTGCTATTACTTTAATATTAGAAGCGGCGGTGTATGAGGAGGTTTCTAGTTTAAACGGTAAAACTGCCAATCCAGTTCCTTGTGAAAAATCTAGATTGGCAACCCGGTCATAAAGATATTGGGCCGCCCGATATTCCGCTTCAGCTTGCGAAAAATTAGCAACGAGCATGTTCTGCTGTGCGATCTTGGCATGGAGATCGGCGGCAATAAGTATCCCCTTAGTAATCGAAAAGTAGTCGGGCCTTGAATTTATGCCAGAATCCTTGAATTTCTCAATGGCCTCTTCCACATACTTTAGACCTTCTTTATAATCGCTGATGGGACGGTCTCGCCAGAGCGAGTAAGCTTCGGACAGGATTAAGAGCAGGCTGGCCATGCGGTATTTGGAAGAGATAAAGGCCTCTTTAGCATGGTTTCCTTTCTCATGCTTTTCCTGAAGCTTGATGCTTTTCAAGAAGAATTTTCCCATGGCAACTATCTCTTGAAGGGCTTGCTGATCGTTGCTTTCAATTGCCTTTTGCGTGTAGATGCCGTAAAGAACGATCATGTTATCCCAGAAAAGCTTGGGCTGGTTCAAATAAAAATAGAAATCAGGAGCAGATTTCTTTATCAATGCCATTTCCGGATGCTGCGCCAGGAATTTGTCCCGGCAAAGCTCATAGGAAGTAAAAGGAGCAAAGTCTCTAAGAGCAGACGGATCATTTGGATTTTTATAAGAGACGATTCTTAAGATCTTTTTCACGGCTTTAAGCGGGATCCTTTCTTTTTCGATCAGGGTCTGTATCAGCAAATTATTTAGCAAATATTGATGTGTCCCAAACTCGTAGGCATGCCCGATAGATAATGGCAAATATTCTTTTTCAAGCGGATAAAGTTCGGATTCCTTCAGGGTGCGGGGAGGCATATTTTTCTGGCGGTCCCGGGGATCCCAATCCTTAATATAAGGCGGTAAACAATCCGAAGCAAAAATTTTATTATCCGGGGCACAGATCCTTTGTTTGAGCTCCTCAGTAGTTTTGAATTCCGTGGCGGAGATTTTGCGATAGATCTGGTTCGGATCTGGTATTTGGGGAAGATAGCACTTATGCTTTCGAGTATCCGGATTTATGCCAAGATTGGTGTGCACAAAATTATAATTATCTCTGGCTAGTTTCTTTAGATGCTGGCTATAACGCATCTCCATCCTGTGATCCATCTTATAATTTCCAGTATCTGCATTGACATTGTAATAGATATGAAACTTGATGGGGGAATCTTTTGCCTCGATAAAATTAAGCATTTGATCGAACTGATTGTATTCGCCATATTTACGGTTTGCTCCCCACTCGCCCAGGGCATAATCCTTGGGCTGCAATCCATTTTCAGCCAGAAATTGATCCATGGTTTTGATGGCGTTTTTAAGTAGAGGGACCAGGGAGCCGCGGCCTTCCTCGGTGTAAACATCGAAAGCAATAATGTCGACATAATCATCGCCGGGATAATATTCGGTAAAATCTTTTTCGGTTTTTCTTACCACATGCGGGTTCCAGACATAATTAATATTCTTTGCTCCGGCCTTGGTTTTCACGTCGTGATAATGGCGGTAGGCCAGTATATATTTGACCGGGTCCAATCCAAAAGGATACCAGAACATTCCTTCCCCGTAGCCATTCATTTCAGCCCCAAAGGCTTCCAGGGTTGGTATGCCGGATTGCTTGGCTACCCTGGCATTCTGCAGCAGGATATGATCGTATGTTCCAGAAAAATTCTCCGCAATACCGTGCTTTCGCAGGACAAGATCTAACTCGAGAATGAAATTGTCGTATTCCCTTCGGGTATGATGAGCGAGCTGGGAGAGCATCTCAGGGGACCTGCCCGCTCTGTTCCGCTCCAGAATCATTTTAAACTGTTGCATTAGATCTTCATATTTTTTACTGGCTATGCGGACAAGTTTTTCGATTAGATTCCTATATTCTATATGATTTAAACCGTTGTGCATGAAAATCAAATTAAATTGCGTTGCAATATCTTCCAGATCCCCTTTGGCCCGCCCCACAAGCTGCTGGAGGATGTTCGGGTATTTTGTGGGAAGTATTTTATGTATGCCATATTTTCGCAGAAAAGCGTCGAATTGTTTTAAGAGGAGAGTATTTTCTTTTTTAGCCTTGGCAACCAACGAATGTAAAATAACTCTAAATTTTGTGTCGTTATTTCCAGATACATTATATCTTTTCAAAATAGCACTAAATTGGTGTTTGATATAATTATTTTCGGTTTCAGCTTTACCCGTGAGATCCTGCAGGAGTTCGGGACTGATTTTGCCTAGATCGTGCTGCTGCAGAACGATCTTAAACTGATTTTTAAGATTGGGTGAGTTTCCATGCGCAAGGGTGGCGAGCGTGAGCAAAAGATTGTAATATTCTTTAGGAATAATTTTATCCATGAAATAATAGTTGGTCTCAATGCCCTGCCATTTCCTGGGATCTTCTTTATCAGGGTTGGGGATAAAGGGTTCTAGTTTTACGAAGATCGCCTTTCCCTGTTCTTTCAAAAGCTGGATCTCTTGTTCGAGGACCCAGCCTCCTTCAAGGTTTATGAATTTCAGCTCAATGTCGGGCTTGCCCCGGACTTTTCTTTCAAAATCTTTTGTAGTTTTCGGAGTGATGTTATCTCCGTTATGGATACCGCCGTACTTCCCCTTAAGCGCAGGATCAAGGCCGTAGCAATCTACTTCCTTATGGGTAGGGTGGTTGCTCGGCGCGGCTGCAGCTAGCTGAGCAGTAGCTCTTATTATTTCATTAAAGATGTTTAGAATGTCGGACATCTTATTCAGCTTCCTCCCTGGTCATCAAAAGGTCATACATTTTTATGATTTCGGACCTTTGATCATAAGGAATTTCAACATAATCAATTAATTTCATGAGCAGGGCCATTTTATCTTTTGGCTTGTAATCCAGGATATTCAATTCTGAGACAATATCTGAAGAGTCTTCAGGCGCCAGGGACGGGGCATCCAGATAAAGGGCCCAATCTCCGAAGATCTCCAAGAATGAGGCGGTTAGGTTCTCTCTTCTAATAACCAAACCCAGGGATTCCCTGAGATCCATGAAATCTTCTGAGGCGATCAAATCCCAAGGAATCCACTCCTCCAGCTTTTGAGTGGCTTCTTTCAGAGAAGTTGAAGTTACGATTGCCAGGTGGACCAGGCCGAAAAAGGCGGTTAACCCAATGTCCAGGAATCCGCCGTATTTTTTTACGGCCTCCGGTTCCTTGAGCGCGGCCTGAAAGATTTGGCGGGCCTCTTCATACTTTCTCATTTTAACCAGCAGTCTACCCATGATTATCTGTGAATTGAGCATGTCGTAGCGCAGATCCTTTTTATTCATTCCCCAGACGCTCAGTTCAACTGTGTTATCGGTGTGGTGTTCTTTTGCCCAGAGGTGCGCTTTTTCTGCATAGTTAAAGGCTTCTTGGTAGCTTATAAATGGGTTGTAAAGGCCGGCAATTCCCCGCAGGATGTTTAAGCGGTGCAGATAACCTTGGGCCGCCACTCGATTCGAGCGTTGCGCCTGGATAACACGCGGGTTGTTTAATTCGGTTTCAATTTCCTTACCCCAAGCTAATGCTTTTTTCTGCTCAATATGGCTGTATACCTGGAAAAGCGCAAGCTTGAGCTTAAAGTAGGCTTCGACCGGGAAGATGGTTTCGCTTCTTTCACCAAATAGGTCATCATAGGAAAATCTAATTATATCGTGGCACTGCCGGGTGTCCTTGTTGGCCAATCCGCGCCTTATGTATTTTTCGGCCTTTGCCAGATATTGAGTTTCTATGCCCCGGCTAAAGTAAAACATGTTAATGCATTTCTCAGCGGCATCCAGCATTAAGTGGTTTTCAACCTGAAAGTAAGATTTCCTTGCTTCGGAAAAAGCGAACTCCTTAACTTTTTGTATCAATCCCTTGGATTCTTTGCCGAGCATATCCAGAGCCTCACCCATGAGCCGGAGGGTTTTGGCGATCGCTTTTTTGCGGATTTTTTCGCGTAAATCCCAATTCCTTTCTACCAGGGCAAAGTGTTTTTTTTCTGCCTCTTTTTGTGTTCCTTGTGGGGCAGGAGCGGCCTGCGCGATTTTCAAGCTTTTCTGATTGAATATCGGAGCAGAGAAAGAAGGAACTGGGACGCCCTCTGGCTCAGCCTGATTTTTGGCAGTAGGCTGGTTTTTGGCAGGTCCAGGATTTATTCCCTGCCGGATAGGTTCGATATTCTTATCATTTATTCCAGGTATGCTCATCTTTCTCTCCTTTAAATATTCTTTCTGGGCGTGAATTCTGGATAGACTTCTTCCAGAATCAGCCGGTTGAGCTCTTTGATGCGGTCAAATTGTTCGGCATCCATGTCCTGTCCCGGAAGCTTGGCCCGGTCGGCCCGGGTCTTTTTTGCCAGGCGGTCGATTTTTCTTCTTTTCCTTTTATTCCAGAGCGGGCTCATCCATTTAAATCTCTCATAGAGATCTATGCTTTCCATGACACGGTTAAGATTTTTGATCGGGCTTTTATCGGGTTTATTAAGGAGGTTGGGAAACGCGCTCTCCAGCGCATTCCAAAGTTTATAGGGACAGATATTTTTATCATTGAGGCGCGTGAATTCATCCGGCGTAAAGAGCGGGATCTGTTTGCCCCAAGCCTCGCGCCAGGCGTTTCTCCAGGTATCTGCCTGATGCCTTGGAATGGTTTTCGGAACGGGGTTTGGCGGCATATGAGCATGGGCCTGTCTCTGCTCTCTAAAATATCTTTTCCAGGCATTTATCATATTGGCTCCCATGAAGAGGGCCCAGCCGCCGGCCATGACGGCGGTTACCAGGGGAATAGCAATAATGGCTGCATTGCCAAAAGCAATCAGCGACCCTATGATTCCGCCAAGGAAAGGGATCTGGCTTGCCAGCCGCCGAATCTTGCCGCGGAGCCAGCTTCTGTTATTCGGGTTGGGCAGGATGCGTTTGACAAATCTACTGAACATACGCGATGCGAGCAAGCCACCAAGGTAGGGGAGGGCGCTGGTAAGGATGCCAAAACCGAATAATAAACTGATCAGGGCTCCCGAAGCCAAAAGAATTGACCCGGCGTAGGTAGGCAAAATAGTTGTAACCCAGATCGCGAATCTCTTGTCTTTGGTGGGAATACGATTTCCCAGCTCTTTGGTGCTGATTACGAATTTGCCAACCCCCAGGCGTTCGATATCCAGCCCGGATTTACTCATGGTGCGCATGGGCTGGTCGCCCCAGAAAAGATGGATCGGGAATAAGGACATGATTCCCTGTGGGTTGACCCCGACCTTCATCATCTGTTGGTTCCAGAAGGGCCAGGCCAGGAAAGTGCAAGCCAAACAAGCCACCAGGAACATCGAGCCGACGACGGGTATGGGCAGGAAGGAAAAAGTTATCAGGGAAAAGATTGAAAGATAAAAGATTTTTTTGGCAAAGGAATACAGGAACCAGGTACCCACATTTTCCCATTCCTTCTTTTCGGCAGGCTTGAATTTCTTGGCAACTGGTCGATGCGGGTCATAGGCCCTGACTTTTCTTGTTTTGTTAGCTTCAGAAGATGGCTGGAGCTTGCCCAAGATATCTCTTCTAGCGGTGGTCTTTAAGCCAACTTTACTCACTTGGTCGAGGCCGCTTTTGAAATTATAGATAGCGTGATAAAAGCGGTTGCCGCGTTTTCTATCTATCAAAATCTCTTGGGCAGCATCCTTTAGATAAATATTATTACCGGCGTTCCAGCGCTTGGCTCTTTGCACGATTGAAGCGGTCTGGTAGTTTTCCAGGCCTCCACCCGCGCTTAAAGGATCGGTGGTTGTCTCGGTAAGCAGGCCGAACATGGTCATGTCCATGTAAGAGACCAGGGCATCTTCAACCACTTCAACATAGAAGCCCGGGATAGCGGTTTTTATCTTATGCGGGCGCATGCCGGGTATGCGGGAGTAGAAGAGGCGGCCTTCGCGCGCGGGATTCACTGCGTCCGTATTGGGCCCGGTAACCATGGCCGCGCCAACCGCTTCTTTCATCCCCTTCAGGGCGGGATTGCCGGTAAGCAGATAATATAACCTTCCCGCATCCGATTTGGCATCGAAAATGCTGTGGGAAACCGTGGCATAAGCCCGCACATACCAGGGAAGCTTAGCCGGATCCATGAATTGTTTTCCATAGGGGAATGCCATGGCCGCGAGCATATTCACTCCAAAGAACCCGAGCTGATCGATCTTGGGCCAGATGGTGGCCATGATTTCGGTGCCCATGACATAGATGTCAATCAAGTGCTGGGGGGCAATCGCGGTCGAGACCGGGCTGCAGAAGCGTATGGTATAGAGGGCATGCGGCCGGGGATCGGTTCTCATCAGTTCAAAGTTTTTCTTCTTGCCGTAGCTTGGATTAAAGTTGTAGGGAATAATCTCTATAAATCCTTTTGGCCGGCCATTCATTTCATTTAAATGAACCACTTCTGAGGCAGATTTGACTTTGGTGATAACTATCGATTCTCCCTCTTGCAAGGGAGCATCCAATATGTTTTTAAACCTGGTTTCGCGATAGACATGGAAAAGAATGGCAAAGCGCCGGTTGATCTTTTTTGGCGGAGTCCATTCAAAATTATCAATATCCAGAAGCTCTTTCTCCGCCTTCTTTATGGCACGGCGTGTCTCGGGTGGTTGTAACATATACTCGGGATCTTTTTTGACTTCGCTTATAGACTTGCCCTTGAGATGGATCTTTCCTGACCCGTCTTTGGGCTTAATGGAGAAGTTGAGTTCGCCTTTTTCATCTCTATACCCGGTAACCGTAGCGGATGGGGTGTTTTGTGTGGAAGGATTGGGGATTATGGCTTCAATGGTTCTTTCTTCACATTCATGGTCGGTATGTTCATCCGGAGTAATGAGCTTGATAGAAAACTTCTTGTCTTTTGGGTTGCGGTATATTTTAGATGGGTCGAGCTTTAAGCAGCTGACATCAAGGTCATAGCGGGCAGGTTGGCCGCTGGCATCGAGGATATTTAAATATAAAGTCAGGGTGCGCCCATCATCCGAAAGCTCTTGTTTTTCTATGTCTGTAATAAAGTTGTAGATGCAGTCCAGCTCTTTCATGAGCTTTTCGCGTTCAGGACGCTTATCTTTCCATCCATCTTCATTAATTATGACCAATCTTCGGTCCGTGCCTTCTGAGATATGGGTAACGATTACATCTCGCCCCTCTCCCTGGCAGGCAACGATATTTTCCATGCCCCGTTCCATTCCCAGGTTTGAGCTGATGCGGGCAAGGATTCCGCCGGCTCTGCTGGGCACATGTTTCCAAGCCAGAGGGGTCCACTTAACCGGCCCGGCAGGTCTTCCAGGCTCACCCCAAAACCTGCCCATGACCCAACCTGGCCTTTTTTTCTTTAGGCCTATGCTTCTCCAGAACATCTCCGGAGTTCCAATTTCGCGGACATGCATATAGGCCTCATTACCATTTGAAAAGGAATAGGCAATCTGGCGCGGGTCACAGCGCCAGCTTCGACCCTGCCAGTGCGCGGTATTAACGATAAGCCGATCCCCTTTGATGGATTTCACCGGTATCCCCGGCGGATTTACCGTCGGTGCATTATGGACGCTCATCCTATGTATATGTCCAACACCCATGCTTATTTTCTCCTCAGCATTTCATGCTCTGAATAGTCCAGATCTGTTTCGTTTGGATCAAAATTGGTCGGGTACCGATCGAGCTGACTATACCTTCTGTAGGCAAATTCATCATAAGCATATTCGCATAAAAGCTCAAAATGCTTGACGAATATCAGCAGTTCCCCGTTCCAGTACTGGTGTCGTTCTCCGCCCTGCCACTCAGGAATCCACCGCCTAAGCATTCGATACTCTTCCTCCGACATTTTCATGTGGACCCAGTTGTCATTATCAACCCAGGGCAGCTCATCCTTTACCGCTTTCACTTTTTCATCTTTTCCTTCCAATTCTTTGAGCAGTGACTTCTTTCCAAAGGTAAGGGCCTTTACGATTTTATTAAAGACTTGCAGTTTTTTGCTTGGAGTCGGGCCGATTTGTTTCATTTTTGAAGCGGCCGATTCATCTTCTCTCATTACCATCTCGCAGTATTCAACTTCTTCCTGGTTTAAAAGCGATGTTTTTCCAAAGATGAGCATGTCCGCCACTCTATCGCTGAGCGCCAGCTTTCTGGTTGAGTCTGTAACTTTTCCTTCGCGGTTTCTTCTTACAAAAGTGTAATCTGCGGCGGGCCCCGGGCCGCCCACTTCACCGTAGCGCTCAGGATTGATGCGGATTTCTTCGATCTCCTCCACAAGGTCGAGCATTTCTTCCGGGATGGGGACTTCTTCGATCGATTGGCGGTTATTATATTCTCCGCCAAACATGAGGCCGAGCTCCATGGCTTCATTGAAATTCGGGTCTTTGTTGGCCTGTTCTCGATAAGGTATTTGCAGGACGCCCCGGTTTTTGTCTATTCCTACAGGTTTTCTTTCGTCTATGTATCTCCAAAGATCCTTTCCAGACAGGCTGCCAAAGGTACGTTCGTTTTCTTTGCTCATGTTCAAGGGAATAAATAGTTCCTTCCCGTTTTTCCTCGTGATTTTGAGCATCATCCAGGCCACGGCAACCCCCACTTCCAGGAAGGAATCTCCCGGATCCTCAAGCATATCTGGCGAAAAAGGCAGCTCCTCTTGTCGGGGGCGGATCATCATCACGCGCAGGTGCGGATCCTTTTCGGTATGGAAGAGCCTGAGGTTGGTAACGATCAGATCCATCTGGTCGCCATCGCTGATGCTGAAATATTCGGTTGGATACATATGGTGGAAGCGGGGCATTAAGTATTTTCTATCCTGTAAGATCTCGAAAATAGCATCTATTTCTTCCAGAGTAAATGGGCCATCCAAGGTAAAGAATTCTCTTTGACCATCGAATTTGAGTTCTATTCTGCCCTCTTTGTCGATGTAGCCTGCCTTTTTTAAGGCATCCCAAATCTGATCTTTTTTATCTTTTAGAACTTCATTATCAAAGCTCTCCTCTTTAACTTTCCCGGTAAAGTATCCGCCAAAGGGGTGGGGGACCTTTCCTTCTTTCAGGACATCCCTCAGGCTTTTGGCGTTCTTCAAAATGTCAAAAAGTTGGTCTTTCTCACTCCCGGTCAGTTGAACTCCGATCTCGAAGCTTTCTTTGTTTGCGGCAAATTTTGGCAATACCTTTCCGGCCTGGTTAATGTACCCTTCCGCTAGCAAGGCATCCCAGATCAGGTCTTTTTTGTCCGCAAATTGTGAAAGATGTGATTTTGCAAGATCAATGTCTTCCAGCGGGATAGCGCCAAAAACATCACCTTCATGGCCGATTTGGATCATCCTAGCTATGTAATCATGGCGTTTTGTTCCCGGAAGCATTAAGGGGACAGGAGCGTCCGCGCCGAGCCCGCCAATGGCAACCTGGCTTCCATCCGCGTATACCCTTAACCGGGCTCCGTTCTTATAGACTACATCGTAGAACTCCTGAGGTTCGTGTGTCCCGAGATATGGATCCAGGGTGGGTTCTTCTTTTAGCTCAGGAACAACCGGCACTTCGGCGGTAGGATAGAGGCTCAGGAATTCAAGCTCGGTTATGATTCCTGCTTTAAGCAGATCTTTGTATTTGAGATAATGTGCAAGATTGTCAATATAGGCAATTTCACAAAGGGAATCTCCAATATCGCGCTCCTCCCTCTTATACCATTCAAAGCGAAGATCTTCTCCCTCTTTATCCCGGCTTTCGATGGCGAAAACCTCACCATGGTCTTCTTTAAAATCTTTGACCACCTTTAGGGGGATTGCCCAGAGGTGTATTCTGCCGTCCGGGGTCATGACCACGGTATCGGTATAACTCACAAAATCAGCCATGACCTTCATGCAGAAATCCACCAGGTATTGTTTAGCAATATAGGAATCTGGGAAGAAATTGGTGTAAAATCTGCCTGCGTGGGTATCTACCACTGGAAAAGCCCGGCGGAAGCCGGCTTCAAGCTTTTCTCTCCATTTGGTTTTTAGTGATTTAAGATCAAATTTCATTTTATCTATCTTTCTCAAGTTTTGTTGAGATCGAATACTTGCTGCCTGTTTTTCGAGCATGCGGGCGGCAAAGCGAATGGACCCTCCGTGGACCCTGAGGTCTTGGTCCGATCGTTTTTCCTTTGGACGCATGTATTTTTCCAGGATCTCAAATGCCCGATCTTCTTCAAGTTGAGTGATTTTTGATCTGTCTAATATGAAGTTTTGTCTATTCCCATCAAATTTTGATGTTAACACGCCGTTTTCTTCTATATATTCTGCCTCTACCAGAGCATCCCAGATCTGGTTTTGTCTATTACCGAAAACTGAAAAACTTGATTTTACAACTACCCTGGGCAGACCGGTACAGAAGGTATCGTCCTTTAGATATTTCAATCCGGATCTGCTCTTTAAGTCCCCCCAGGCCAGTGGATGACCTTCGGTAGGGGGATAAGTGGGATCTTCTAGTAAGCGGGCCAGGTTCTCGAAGATTTGCGCCACCGCCTCTAATGCTTCCCTAACTGTTCCTGCATGCTGTAAGGCGTGGTAGCCAGCCTGATAAATATCTCGTATTGTTTGAGCGTCTTTTTTGACCAATTTTTCTACCATTTCCTCGGAGAGTACATAACCGGCTGTGTTAAAGTCGCCGCAAGCGGCGTTGATTACACAGTTGGCTCCTTCAGAAAGAATGGCCATAAGATCAGCCGAGATAAGGGTTTCTTGCATGCCCACACTTGGTCTGATTACGGTGCGCGTTCCGCCTTTCCGGTTGCGCACCGCTTCCCAGAGCGACTGCAGGTGAGAGATCTTGTGTTTTTTATTGGCCTGCAGGAGTCCTGCTTCCTGGGATCGGGTAGAGTGGATATAGTTATGGGCAAAAGCCAGGGTGCAGGCAAAAACCACCAGATTGGTGACTGCCAGACCGGGGCTTGCCAGATACACGCCTGCGCCAAGAACCGCACCGCCAATGGCAGCAGTAATGGTTGATCTAATCCGGGTGGGCAGGTTTCCAATCGGATTTCCGGCTTTGGCTTTTCGCCAACCGATGAAAAAGCGAAGGGCTGCAGCGCCAAGTGCAAAGCCTAACCCCCATTCTCCGAGATTTAGCAGGCCGGCAGCTGAGCCAAAGGCAGTCGGAATGCTGCTTAAAAAGTGTCCGGCCGCAGCCCAAAATTGGGAGGCAAAGGTTAAGCTCATGTGGGCCATGAAGACGACGGTTGCCAGCCAGGCTCCCGGCGCAAATAAATCTGTTTTGAGCATGGGGATGAGTTTGGGCCTCTTCAGGTGGCGCTGAACGCTATTCTTTCGGTATTCGAAATATTGCTTGATGTCTCTCAGCATGAAGGAAATAATTCTAACCACCGGCTTAAAGGCCAGAATCGGCAAGGCCACTCCCCAGGTAAGAAGCCCGGGTATGCCTATTACAAAATCACTGATAAGCGAAAGCGCGGCAAAGATGGTTCCGACTTTCAGGGTCTCTTTGAAAGCTGGAAGGACCATGGTTTTTAAGAGTTTTCGCGGGGTAGGGCTGCCAACCGTGAGCTTCATATCGGTGGATTGATAGTTTTCTGGTTTTAGATCTTGATAGGTTGTCCATAAAAGCTTGAGGGTAAGACAGGCACCCAAGAAAAATACTATTCCCTGTAAAGCGCCCAAGCTTGAGAAAAAGGATACGGTTGAAGCAAAGAGCCCTTCACCAGCCTGGGCCAGTGCCGGGGTCAGGAACGCGGCCGCTCCTGCCGCGATAGTAGCGATCCATTTTGCTTTGCCTGAGAAGAAACTCTTTTTGGGGGTCTTGGGTGCTTTTGGCGGAAATTTGGTCCTGGGTTCGATATTTTTGAGGGAGATGAGTTCCTTGGGATCGATCAGGTTAATTCTAGGTTTAACAACCCCCGCCATGGCAGGGATGGAGGCCCATTTGACCACTTTGGGGGCTGTTAATCCCAGTTTTGAAAGTAAGGGGGAAAATCTTGACGTAGGAATCCGCTGGGGAATTCTTGATTCTCTTTTTAAGATGCTATTAAAGATATTTCTGATTTGGCCGCTCATTTTTTTCCTCAAAGGGAATAGGAATCAGCAGCTAGCAACCAATCTGCTGGTTGCAGCCTCCATCCCTGATAATCTCTTCCATATATATATCGTCAAATTTTAGGGGAAATTTCAGTAAATTTGCTAAAAATAGTGGGGTTAAAAATTTCCGGAAAGCCTCAGGGCAAGTTTGAGGGATAAGCCAATCAAGATTTTCCCGCTTTTGGTTTTAATTCCAAGCGTCTCATTATCTCATCTTTGATGACCGTAGCATCATTCTCAAAGAGATACTGCCAGGAAAGTTTGATGAATTCTTCTTCTATTTTTTGGGTATTTACATCTTCTGTGCTCTCCCCGATAATATATTCTGTCGCCATTTTAAATTTATTGCTGAGCAGGAGTAGTTTTTGCTCGCTTGGAAATGTCTCATCATATTTTACTAAGAGATTAACCAATTCTCCTTGTTTTGATCCCGGTTGGTGATTGCTCACCAGGATGCATGAAAAATCGCCCTGGCTCTTGGACCCGATCCAGACCGTGTTCTCCAGGACGGTTCGGCGTTTTGTATCCAGAGCTTCAATCTCTTCTTTTTCGGCTCTGGATGGATAATCTTCCCCAGTCCCTCTTCTGGAATTGGGGATGATCTGGAGTTTCACCTTGTTGCCCTCTATACGAGTTTGGTAAACCAGGGATCCCACGACCTCCGCGACTTCTGCCACGGATGCCAGAAGTGAAAGTTCCTTTTCCCCGGCTCTTTGTCTGTACCAGGGATGATACAGGAAGGCGTTTAATTCCAGCGGGGTCTTTCTGGTCAATGAGGTCAGGAAAGAAAATGATTGTTCCTGCATGACTTCCTGGTCCTTGGATTGAACGGGTAAGTCCTCCCGGGTCTCTTGCCGCCGGTCAAGAACTTCGGCCAGATCATCTTCCGTGAGATTAAGATGGATAGCTTCGACATTTCCAACTTCATCTGGAGCTGCCAGCTGGCCATCCAGGCTGTGTTGGGAATAGTGGAGACTATCAATAGATGTTCCTCCGATAACCCTTCCCCCCACCACGCTATTCCCTATATAATCTATGGGTTCAGCATACACAGATGTGTTTATGGAAGTATAGGGAAGAATGACGCTCCTTTCGATCTCGGCAGCTTGGATATTACAACCCGGGCCGATTATGGAATTCCTGATCGCGCTTCCGGGGCCGATGCGAACTCGATGCCCAATAATGGAATTTTCGATTATAGGCGATCCCTGAAAAATAGCTGCTCTTCCGATCCAGGATTTGCGATCATCGGAGAAAGTGCCGGGAATTTCAGAGGGAGCAGCTCTCATAACGCGCCATTGCGCCAGCCAATACTCTTTGGGGCTGGCAAGATGGCTCCATTTCATCTTTAGGCAGCCCTTGTTTATCTCTTCATTCAGGAAATGGGCATAAAGCAGGCCTTTTGAAAGCCGCGGAAGAACATCCGCCGCCAGCTTTTTTAATTCCGGATCGGGCGCCAAATTGATCATCTCTCTCAAAAGCAAATAAATCGAGGCATTTGCCGGTAGAAGCGGTTCGCCATACTTTTGAGAAGCGCTCATCAAGGCCTCATTTTTATGGCTCAGGTTTTCTTGATAAATCTCCTGAATCTCTTCTTCACAAGATGGTTTCTCAATAAACCTTACAACCAGATTGTTTTTATCCACGACGGCGGTGCCGTAGCGGTTTAAGATCGCATTGGCCGGTCTGAGTACAAAGCCTAGACAGCCTGCGATGGATGAATGTTCCTGCTTAGCCGCAGCAAAGGCATCAATCATTTTTTGGAGATTTACGCCTGAAAATGAGATGTTCGAAGCCATCATTAAAAAGCTTTGTTCTGAGGGAAAGTCTTTTTCTTCGATTATCTGTCGCATGGCCTCGGCCGTGTCTAAGGGTTTACGATTGACTAAATGGTGAACATTAATATTCGGGCCGAATCTTTCTCCATAGCTGGTAACATTCATAATGTGCCCCGCCATATAACTTTCTACGATATAGAAATCAGTGACCCCCACCTTCATGGCTTGTTCAATGTGTCGATTTATATTAGGGACATTGCACACGGGAAGAACCGAAACCGGGCTTGGCCCATAAGGAATATGCTTGCCATAAGAAGTTAATCTTCCCAATCTTGATTCAACTGTGGCTGCTGGTATTATTGCAAAAACAGGTCTTTGTATTAACATGCTATCTTTTCTCCCGAAGATATATCGGCACTAATATTGAAAAATTTCACTTTTTTCTCATTTTTTTTATAATTAGAAATTCGGGAAGAATCTCCGCTTGGGGATGCCAGGGGCGGCATTTATGGGCAGGCGTCTTCCCTGTTTGTCTAATTTGAATTCTCCGGTCTTTTCTCGCACATAGGGGATCTCGGTGGCCAAGAGTATCGGCTCAAAATTGTTTCCCTCTTTGTCATAGACTTGCTCAACCACGAAATCTTCTAATTCTATGTTTACATCCGGGAGCTTAACTCCTTTTCCAATAATGCAATTTTTAATTATAGCTGGCTTTGGGATTTCTGCTCCCTCAAAAATAATGCTGTTATGAACCAGGCCCTTGACCACCGCCTCCCTTTCTATGATGCTTTCTTTGATGCGAGCGGTGGAGTGTATGATTGAACCGGGTCCGGCATAAATCGGTCCTTCGACGACTGGGTCTCCAGTGCCCTTTTTGAATTTGGCGCCGTTGAGCCAGCCGATTTCCTGTCGGCTGCCGGGAACGGATATGCCGGGCACCCTTCCGTTTAAAATATCCTGAGCGGTGTGCAAGAAGGTGCCGTATTCGCCGACATCCGTCCAGTATTCGTCTTCCCTCATGATATCTCCCAGCAAATTGCCTGAGTAAGCAAGGACGGGCAGGATGTCTCTTCCCCAATCCGGGCTGATGCCGTGCATTTCGCCGTATTTGGCAAAGAGCTCCACCAGGGCCAGGACTGCCGGGTCAAAGCAATAGAGCTGGGGATTTACCATGAACAAGCTTTTACCGTGAATGAGTTGCAGCCGGGGTCTTTGGGATTTTTCCTCAAAACCATTTATTGCAACCAAGTCTCTCTCTCTCCCATTCCTAATGTCTTGGATCAATATAATTCCATAATTCTTAACTAAATCAACCGCATCACTAGGATATCCTTTAATCTTGATGAGACCCAGGGCGCCTTTTGATTTCTCCTTGAGAAAGGCTTCGTACATGCTGTTTAGGTCTCCCGTGCTGAGCGCGTCGCAACCCGTGATAATAAAGGGTGGGTATTCTTCTCCCAACGGCTTAAAGGTGTTTGCCACCGCATCACCGGCAAGTCTTTGAAGTCTGTTCAGTGTATCTTTATCCGCATCGGAAGCAATGCCTTTGGCGACCCTTTTATAGATCGCCAGGGTTTCTGGCTTAGCTAGGTCTTCGATGCTTGGGACATCTTGCTTGATCCCTGCCAGATCGCACATGTTTTGAATTCCGTGTTTTTGCTTATAACCAAGCAGTACGCTGTGGGCGGTATTCACCCGCTTAAGGAATCTCTCGGTGTCAATGTCCTGGGGAGGAGGAAGGTAAGTGCCGACTTGAAGCCCCTCTTTTTTGAAGAGCCTTTGGTTTTCCTGGACATATCGATGGATTTTAGGGGCAAAAAGACAAGTGGTGATAAGCACATCCTTTAGGTCATTTGGCTTATACAATTCTGTGATGATGCGGGTGAGCATTTCCTTGCCGACCATAGGCCAGAGGGCCT
>Ga0111227_1042_pt1 | contig 16742 bp, 11 predicted proteins | sample DeeMarSWOR152_54_FD_80391 | JGI IMG/M metagenome (GOLD analysis project Ga0111227, IMG submission 80391) | candidate division WOR-1 bacterium DG_54_3 | reverse complement strand
CAGATAACCAAGCCTTATCAAGCTCCAGACCATATTGCCTGTTAAGCAAGGGATAACTCTGCTGTGCCTGCCTCCACCGATCCTGACACTCCTCCACATCGAAAATCCTCCACTTTCAAGGTCTTGGGAGTATTGGAGAATGAACTCACAAGCCTTTTTAATACGTTCATCACTTTCATCCACTCCGAACTGGGCCAAAATGATGAGCTGCCATACAGTTCCCTTGTATTTCGCAGTGTAAAACTTTTCTAGGTCCTCCCAATAACCTTCTTTCCTCTGTTTGGCCAAGATCTTGGAAACCACTCCTTTTCCCATGATATCCTTCCTGGCTTCCTTCACTTCGAGCTCGTCTTTAGGCTTTTCCAAAATATCAGTCAAAGCAAAATATCGCACCGAGGGATTATCTTTCCCTAATAACCAGTCTGTAGAATCCGCCTTCAAAACAGATTTCCAATCACTCATCTTGAGACCTGTCTTCTGATTCGTTTCAGCTCAAAAACAATCCGGAGTCCTTCTGTTTTCTTCTTTCCAGTCTTGACCATCGGAATAAAAGGTTTGTAATAATTTAGGAGAAATATTATAGAAAAGAAATGAACTGACCCCAATTTCATACTTTATAAACAATCTGGCGACTGCAATTTTGTTTCAGCCTCCTAAAGAGTGGGCGGCCTGGCGCGTAAACGATTCACCACCCACATCACCAACCGATATCCAAGCAGGATTCCTAGGATAATAGCATAAATCAGGGGCTTCTGAATATCTCTCTTCACCAACCAAAAATAGTGGATAACTCCTCCTGTGGCAGCAAGATAGATGGGCCGGTGAACCCACTGCCAGCGCTTGATCCCCAGCCGGACTATCATACGGGTAGAAGAGGTTATAGTGGGAGGTATCAAGAGGATAAGGCTTAACAAGCCTACGATCAATCGCGGGTGCACTGCAAAATCCTTAATCGTCGCTTCCCAGGAAAAAAATTGGTCCAACCCGATGTATATCATGAAGTGAAGAAATGCATAGCAAAAAGCAAAAAGTCCTATCATCCGCCGAAGCTTTGAAAGCCATTCCCATCCGGTCAAGCGACGCAGAGGAGTAATAGTGAGAGTCATGAGCAGAAAATTGAGTGCCCAATCACCGCTGCGATGGAGAGCCTTCTCAATCGGATTTGCACCAAGGCCTCCAAATATAAATTGTCCAAGAGTCCAGGCAAGGGGTAATAAAGAGGCGATGAATACCAAAACCTTAAGAAGTTTTATTGGACGTGAATCATCTTGCATTTTTTCACATATTCCTCAATAGAATCTTTCCAGATCCATCCCAGCATAAAGGTGCGCCACCTGGTCTGCGTATCCATTGAAGATTTTGGTCTTTCTCTTGCGAAATTCACCGAGGCGGCGTTCCCTCGCCTGACTCCAGCGGGGATGGCAGAGACTCAGAAACTTTCAGCCCGAATCCTGCTAGAGCAACTGTACTGACAAGAAACTGCCTCCGGTTCATATATAGACATTTATCTGTAATCTCTGACGATTTTATATCCGGCTCTTTCTTAATTAGCATGAACTATCCTTTTTTTATTTAGACAGCTATAACATAGGAAAAAGAGGATGTCAAAAAAAGTTAATGATATCACGGATATAAAGATACAGGATAGATTACCGGGCGGATGCTTAATTTCCCCTGATAGCCTCTCGGCCTGTTATTTATTTAAAAAATAAACTGAGCAAGGAGAAAGAACAGGCAGAAATCTTAATAAGCAGAGCCGCCCGGCGCTCAGTTCATCCATTTCTTAGCAGAATGAATCTTTCTGAAATCCTGAATTCTCCGGTCTCATTTATAACCTCCCTCTTTGAATTTTTGTAAATTCTTTATTGCTTTTCATAGAGTTCGACAAGCCTTTGCAAGAAAATATAGCAATTTCTGTGCCAATTCTCATTTTGACTAAGTTATTGATTATAAATTAATTAGTATAGAAAAGGAAGAGGACAAAATTTATTTTTCTTTAAGGAGATTAAAATTTCTTTACAATTTAACACTTTGAATTATTTAATAAGGATTCCTTTCTTTATTGAACCTCAATCTCTCCGAGTTTGACATTCTGGTGTATGACCCCAGCAGGCCAGGGCTTGGGCGGCATTGGCCGCTGTGGAGCGAGTTTCTGTGCTAAATCAAAAGATATTTCTTCCCCCTTTGGTTTCAGGGAGCAGACGAGCCAGACCGAAACTCTTCCAGTCCATTTCTCTTCATCTGGGGCCAAGGTAATCACCACTCGAGAAGTATGCTTTCCGGGTTGCACATCAAGCAGGTACCATCCCCAACGGCCCATCTGCTTTTCAACTTTGGCCTTGACTTCTTTTCCGTCAAGAAAAACTTTCACTTCTGGCTCATTCTTGTCCTCTGACTTCATGGCCGGCTCAAGAAGAACGGCCAGGGTGGCTCCTGCTGCCGGTTCAAGAAGTTTAAACTTGATATCGATCCCGGGCTGCCTCTTCTCCGAGGTGAGCCGAACAGAATTTTGACTCACAGGCTGTCGCAGATACCTGACCGGAATGATGAGTTTCTGATTTTCGATGACTTTGCCTCTATATCTCAGCGCTAACACTCTTTCAGGATTCAGCAACCGGGTCACTCTTCCCGCTTCATAAAACTTGACTCCATAGTCATTCTCCCCTTCCCGCACAGCTTCATAGGTCACACCAGCCAGCAAGGGCTCAGAAGCCTCTTGCAATGGGTAAATCTCGTATAGCGCGGTTTCGTATCCTTGAAGGGGTATCACAATTTCCGAGCCCGACTTATACAAATGGGGTGAAATCCACTTCGTCGGGTACACTCGTTCCAATACCAGGGAGGACGCCTTTGAATCGATACCCAGGGAAGGCGAGAGCACCACTTTCAGAGTCTGGGGCTCGATAAAGGGATTGCGGGCAGCCACGATACCGCGATTTCCGGAAAAATGGGCATACCCGTAAGCTAATCTCTGTCCAGGATCTCCTCCGACCATCTCTGTGGAGCGAAGAATTTCAAACCGGTCCTTAGCCCAGCGGATGGAATTTGCCATAGCGCTCCACTCCCCATCAGTGAGCAAATCCGGCGAAATGTAAAGCTCCCACATGGAAACTCCCCGGGCAAAATAGAGGAGTGCATTATCTGTGAATTTAGGCAAAGCTTCGGCCTCTCCTCCCAATTTTTGTAGATTTCCTTTGATAATCCCATGAGTCATCAGGTTCGCTACGGGAAACCAGAAATCATTTTTCTTTAAATCGTCAAAGAGCACATAATCACGGTAAGTGATGGCTGCGTCCCGGCGGTTGAGGGAGGGAACATCGGAATAGCCGTAATCGTGTCCCTGCATCCAGATCATGTTGGCATACTTCACCCACCAGGGACTGAGCCAGGTCCCGGAGGTAATATTCAAGTAGATGTCTGGATTTTCAGCTCGCACCGAGCGACAGAGATCGATCACCGATTCCATCACTGCCCGGCGCGAGTAGATACCGATGGGATGACCATGATCTGGCTCGCTGCAGGAGAATTGAATTCCATCCCACTTGTAATAACCCACACCCTCATTGTGGACAAAATCCACTACCCGTTTCTTGAAGAGCTCCCGGTATTTTTCTCCTGCCAGGCACATCTGGCCATTGACCACTTCATATCCCTGGTCGCGCATCCATTCGACCCGCCAGCTTCGATTGGAGTAACCGCCGATCGGGCCAAACCACATTCCCAAAATTGTTCCCATCCTCTTAAGTGCCTCCTTCACAGGCGACAGACCTCTGGGAAATTTCTCCTTGCTCAGCACCCAATCACTCTTATAGACATCCCAACCATCGTCCAGGACAAAAGCATCAAGCTTTATCCCTCGCTTTTTGACCATCTCCTCCCTGAAGGATTCGATAATGCGCAGCAGGTTTTCCTCGTTCATGGCCTGAGCCGGGCTTTCCACGATTTCCGGCGCCCGCACATCATACCAACTGTTGTAGAGGAGATAGGGCTTTAAGGGAGCAACTCGAATCTTGTCCAGATATTTCCAGAACCAGAGTTTGACTTGGGAATTAGGGCAAAGTCCCTCCACAACCCATTCGCTTTCAATCCAAGAATCTCCAATCCGCTCGCCCCTTTCCTGACCGCAGCGGATATTTATCTTCCCTATGCCTACCGGCTTCAGAGAATTTTCTGAAGTCGGGTATTCCAGGCCAAAAAACACACCCCCTTCATCTTTTCCCAAGGCTAAGGGCTGCCCAAATCCTCCGGCTTTCACTATTGATACTTTTCCCAAGACAAGCCCCTCACGAGGCCAAACCCAGCGAAGAAAATGGTTCCTTGACTTGGAGTCGCGAAGCGCCAATTTACGCCTGGCATAGAAAGCTTCCTCCTCGAGCTGATAGGTGATGCGAAGTTCGAAAGAACTGTTCACTCCCTCGAAGAGCAAATTCAGTTCTCTGCCTTCTCCGGGAAGTTCCTTGAAATCATGCTTCAGCAGTTGAAAATGACGCTTGGAAAGGGTAAAGGGATTTTCTGCATTATTCACCTTCCCTGGTCCCCGCCACCCGGTCCACATAACATCCAGAGCAAAATCGGCATCGGTTTCGACGACCAAGGGTTGTGTTTCGAATTCAGATAACCACTGCCAATGGGCCTCGAGCTTGTCTGAGACCAGTTTTCCTTTCTCAATAATGACCGAGCATTTAACCTGATTGTTGCTCAGCCAGAGGACCTGCTTGCCGTTTTCTTCCTTCTCTCCGTATTCAATTCCTTGGGCAAAGCTTAGGTCAACAAAAAGCACTAACACAAGGACGAAAAATCTTAATGCTCTCAAAAATCTCATCTCCATACGTCCTTCCTTAAAAGAATCTCAGATTAAGGATTCTACAAAAGAGTCTCTTTTTTCGTAAAATTATAAGACTTCAGGTATGGTTTTGGGAATGGTTTTGCTCGCTTCAACCATTCCCAAAACCATTACCTATAACGGAAAAAAAGATGCTTACTATATCTTTGAGTTTATACGAATAAGCTGTAAAGCTTTAGTTACAATAATTTATCAAGCCTCTGAAGGGTTTGGTCGAATGTTTCAGGTTTTAGGGACCGGATAGACTTTCCGGGTATCCCTATCCACTCCGGATAAAGGTTAATATTACCCAGAGAAGATTTAAATTCCTCGATGAAAACGCCCATCCCGGAAACAAACTCAATATCCCTCGGAAATTCTCTCTTGCCCTTCACATTTTCTTTCCATCTTCCCACAAGTTCCACCCCACAGGTGGGACTTCCTTCGGCTCCAAGAACGGCTTCGATTCTATAATCCTTCTTGAGATACCATTTTAAGGTGCTGGAAATTCTATCGGCCAGCTGGCGATAGACCTTCCTGATCTTGGGGTGGTCATAAGATTCTTTGGGCAGAGCCTTCCTGAATATTCCTGAGAGCTCAATTTCAGGACAGGGGATCTGGTAAAGGCCGACGCCTTTTTTGAGGAGGAGCTCGATGACTTCCTCCTCGAGACCGGGGTAAATGGCAAGATTGTCTTCCAGGGAATGGACATTCAAGATGCAGTGAGACACCACCACTATTCTTTTGCTTCTTTGATCTTTCATCCTAATTCAAAATTTTCTCTTTGCCTCTTTTGAATATTCATTAACCAGTATTGTCAACGAAATATGTCAAGAAAACAATCCCCAAAAATGGATTCATTTCTCTTTTCATGAAAGCGTGACTTTACCCCATCTTTTTATGATTCCTGCCGAAGAGATTAGGGCTGTAATAGTCGTAATGACGGCAAATGTATAACTGGAATAAATCCAGCAACCTACAGAAAAAAGAGCGCTGTAGACCGCCAGACATCCCAAAAGCACATTTAACAAGCTGCCCGGCACATCCCAGCTGTCCTTAATTAAACCACTGATATCTTGGCCTTCTTTTTTAGCACTCTCGAGAAGGTGGTTCCATCCCGGACCTCCAGGTTTTATCAAACGATAGAAGTTGAGGAGCGTTTTCTGGTCTGCTGGTTTGGTTAAAAAGGTGACAGTGATCCAGCTTATTGTCGTGATTCCAACTCCGATGGTAAATTTCTGCCAGTCTTCAAGAGGCGAAAAGCCCACTCTCAGGTGAACAAACTCAAAATAAACAGCGATCAGAAAAGAGACCGTCATGGCTGTAATTTCGCTTATAGCGTTTATCCTCCACCAGAACCATCTCAACAGGAAAAGCAATCCAGTCCCCGCTCCGATCTGGAGTAAAATCTTGAAGCCCTGTAAGGCATTCTGAAGGAGTAGGGCGAATAAACCGGAAATAATCATTAAACACAGCGTCGAAATTCTTCCGACCAAGACCAATTCTTTTTCTGAGGAGTCCTGACGCACAAAGCGTTTATAAAAATCATTGACGATATAAGAAGACCCCCAGTTCAGGTGGGTTGAAATGGTGGACATGTAAGCAGCAATGAGCGCAGCCAGAACAAGCCCCAAAAGCCCATGGGGAAGAAAGGATATCATGGCCGGATAAGCCAGATCATGCCCCAGCTTATCCAGAGGCACCTGGGGAAACACTTCTTTCAAAGAGGCAAGGTCGGGGAAAACAACTATTGAGGCCAGAGCAACAATGATCCAAGGCCAGGGCCGCAGCGCATAGTGAGAGATATTGAACAAAAAGGTGGCTCCGATCGAATTTTGTTCATCCTTGGCGGCAAACATTCTCTGGGCGATGTATCCTCCTCCTCCTGGTTCTGCTCCGGGATACCAGGCAGCCCACCATTGAACCGCAAGGGGAATAACAAACACAGCAAACAATAAGTTGATATCAGAAAAATCGGGCAACAGAGAAATCTTTGCTCTGACAGCTTCACTGGATATAAGCTTGCCGAGACCTCCGACTTCCGGCAGACTCACAGCCACAACAGCAATGGCGACCGCACCGAACATGGCCATGAAAAACTGAAAAAAATCTGTGAGCAAGACGCCGCGCAGCCCGCCCAGCATGCTGTAAATGACGACGATGACTCCAGCAACGACAATTGTCGTCACAGGGGAAATGCCCATTAAAACACTTCCGATTTTTATCGCCGCTAGGGAAACGGTTCCCATGACAATCACATTAAAAATGATCCCCAGGTATAAGGCTCTGAAGCCACGAAGAAAAGTTGCGGTCTTTCCGCTGTACCGCAGCTCATAAAACTCGACATCAGTCAAAACATTGGACCGTTTCCAGAGCTTGGCATAGATAAAAACTGTAATCATTCCTGTAATTAAGAAGGCCCACCAATACCAGTTTCCCGATACTCCATGGGTGCGGACAATATCAGTAACCAAGTTTGGAGTGTCAGTCGAGAAGGTGGTGGCGACCATAGAGACACCCAGAAGCCACCAGGGCATATTCTTACCGCTGGCAAAGAATTCCACCGAACTCGACCCAGCACGTTTGGTAACCACTATCCCGACAATAAGAGATATGAGAAAAAAGGCGAAGATAAAAATCCAATCGTTAAAATTTAATAGCATCAGATTCTCCTTGCCAAAAACCTCCCGAGCATTTGGAATGAAATGACAACGACGCTCATCTGAATGCCTTAATGGCTTTTATCACAGTAAAAAATTGATGTCAAAAACATTTTTTGGGGTCGGGCCATGCTAACCAATTGATATTAAAAAAATAAGGCTCTTTTTTGTTGCCAATTTAGGCCTTAAAACGCCCATTTTGGGGTCAAAAACATCAGTTTAAGAATATTGAGCCCTAGGCTTAGAATGGCAATTTTGTAGGCAAAAAGAGTTGTTTAAGAGTAAAAAATAGACGAAATTTAAACACATCCTCTAGATAATAAAAGAAATAGCTTGGCCCGACCCCAATTAATGTCTTGGCGGGAGGTAGCGGTACCAGGTGAAAGCCAGCGCAACCGCTGCCATTAGAGCAGCACTTATCCAGATAAAGGCCTTGGTATACCAGTGGCCGACAAGGTACATAGGAAAAAGATAAATCCCTGTAATTGCCACCATGCCCAGGCTTGTGTTCAGGACAGCCCGCCAACAACTCTCCGAAGAATCTGCCAAGACTTCGGCTGATAATCGGGAGCGGCTCCGGACCGGACGCCAGAATCCAAAAGGCCGAATCGTCTCATAAAAAGAAATAAGAATAGGCTCGTCCACAGCCGGAGTTAACAGAGCGGTGATGACACTGACCAGTAATGAAGTCATGACAATCGGAGGAAAGACCACATACATGGGAAGCTCAGGCATGAGCAAGGCAATCAGCGAAAAAAGGATGCCTGCAACTGTTCCGGCGGCATAACCCCAGCCGTTCATACGCCACCAGTACCAGCGGAGCACATTGGGTATGACTACTCCCGCACCCAGGGCCATCATCATCCAGCTCCAGATTTGGGCGATAGACTCAGCCTGAAAACCGATAAGGATGCCGGCTGCAACAATCCCAACCGTGGCTGCATAGCTAGCTCTGATAAGTCTGGGCTGGTCTGCCCGAGGACGGAAAAAAGGCTGCCAGATGTCACGGACAATATAGGAAGCCCCGCTGTTCAGTGTAGAGCTGAAGGTCGACATGAAGGCGGCCAGAAGTCCAGCGATCACCAATCCCCGCACCCCAACAGGAAGGTATTCCTGAAGAACCAGAGGCATGACTTGCTCAGGGTCGGTTACGTTAGCGATTCCTGCTAGCGCAAGGAGCACTATCCCCGTGGCCATGCCCCAGCGCACGACGAGAAAAAGGCTCCAGGCTGCTCCTACCTTGGCAGCATCGCGCGAGTCGCGGGCAGCCAGGAATCGCTGGAAGTCATACATCTGGGCCGGCCCTCCAGCGTTCAAGAGGAATCCCTTTAAGACCCAGACAATCACCAAGGCTCCGAAGATTTCATATCCAGCATTTTCGGTCCCAGCGAACTCTGCCAGACGCCATTTCGGAGCCAGGGATGCCCACCCGCTGGGAAGGACATTATTCAGGATATCAGGCGTCAATTGACTGAAGGCGACAATCGCAATGAGGATACTGGCCAGGGTCAAGATAACGGTTTGGATGACATCCGTAAGCACAACACTATACAGGCCGCCGAGCAGGACATAGAGAGTGGTAATACCAATGATGATAAAAGCACAGCTTGGGGGCGAAAGCCCCACATAGATTGAGGCAAATTTTCCGATGCCCTGAAAGGCATAACCGATAAAGCTTGCCTGGGTGATCACCGCCATGACGGCATAGGCGGTGCGGGCAATCACTCCTCCACGGCCGCTTCCAAAGCGAGTCACCATCCATTCGGCTCCGGTCATCACGCCTGAGCGCCTGACCCATTTTCCCATGAAGGCCAGGAAAAAAGCCCCCATCATGAAACCCCACATCCAGTGGATCCACATGGATTTCATCCCGAAGAGAAACAACATGGAAACAATCCACATGGTGCCTGTGATGTCAAAGTTGGAGACAGCACCGGACATGGCCAGCGCCAGCCAATGCATTCTCTTCCCCCCGAGGAAATAGGCTTCCAGATTTTTTGAAGCGCGCTTCTTATACCAGAACCCAAGCCACAGCACTACGGCAAAATAGATGACAACTACAGAATAATCGACAGCGACCAAAAATCCTCCTTTGGGGCTTAAGGACTGTTTACCGCATCGCACATAGCCACAATGTTCTCCGGTGGCACGTTGGCCAGGATATTGTGCACCTGCTGGAAAACAAATCCACCTCCAGGACTTAGAATTCGGACTTGCTCCTTGACATGCTTGCTGACTTGATCAGGGGTGCTGTTGGCCAGGATATCCTGCGTATCGCAGCCACCGCCCCAAAGCGTCAACTGGTCTCCGAAGTCGGCTTTTAATCCTTTAGCCTCCATGCCTCGGGCAGTGATCTGGACAGGATTAATGGCATCCAATCCTGCTTCAATGAGATCTGGGATGAGCTCCCGGATGCCGCCGCAGCAGTGAAGCATCACCTTTGCCTCGGCGAGTTCTTTGGCCCGTTTCCACATCATCTCGTGACGGGGCTTAAAAAACTGGCGATACATTTCTAGTGAGATCAGCGGACCGGTTTGCATACCGAGATCATCTCCAAAAAGAATGACATCGATAGAATTTCCTACGGCCTCAAGAAAATCTTCGAGGTCAGCAAGGTGGAGTTCGACCACTTTGTCCAGAAAGGCGTGGGCCTGTTCCGGGCTCTCGGCCAGGAGCATGAAGAACCTGTCATTGCGATAGAGAAACTGCCCCAGCTCAAAAAGGCTTCCGCCAAAAAGTCCGATGATCGCTCGCTCTGTACTGGCCCGAAGCTTTCTAGCGCCTTCAGAGAGCATTCTATTTCCGTTAGGTCCTTTGGCTAAGGGACCAGGAGGGGAGTCCACGGCACACCACAAGGATTCTTCCAGAGCTTCGGGAATGGCATCGAGATTATCCGTCTCTAAAAAGGGATAATAGACCTGCTCGAAATAGAGCCCTCCTTCGGGCAGAATAGCGATCACCCGACCGCTCTTGGAACGTATCACCCACTGGGAGCCTTGCCTTTCCGGCTTTACCCAGGCCGGAATCTGGCACTTGGTACCATCGGGAAGGACCCAGTCTGTCCAATCGCTGTCTTGGAGAGCAAAGCCACGCCCCAGCTCTAGGGTGTCGACTCCAAACCTGTCTAGCACATCCTCATCCATAATTGCCAGCTGCTGGACAGGGTCATAGACTCTGAGTGGCTTAGGGGGGAGCCCTAACAATTGGCGGAGTTTAGGATAGACGATGGCGGAGATGCCTGAAGAACGATGCCCGGAAAGGTCGATAGGAACCCGGTCTGGTTCTCTGTGGTTCATTGCAGCCAGAACGCGTTCCCGTGAAGTCATATTGTCTGAATGTCTTTATGGCTTTTACCATAGAGAAAAATTCATGTCAAAAACAAATAATTATTCGATTCGCTTTATGATGTGCCAGCCGTATTTGCAGGTTTCGGGATCATATTTGGCAAGGCCAATTCCACCGACTGGAAGTTTGAAGCTTACATCGCCAAAAGCCTTCACCATACGTGAACGAGAATATTCACTCTTGTCCTCGTCTGGCTCGATATCAAAATTTGACATCTTATAAATGCCCGGATATTGATCATCAGTAAAATTTTTGACAAGTTTATCAAAATCATCCCCCTGCTTGGCTCTCTTGAAAATCTCTTTGACTAACATTTCTGCCTCAAAACGAGTGCGTTTAACACTCTCTTTAGGAATTGATCCTTTAAAGGCAATCAGAATATGCTGAACAGTGACCTTGTCTGGTTCTTTCTTACAGGAAATAAAGAGAAAAAAAACAATCCCCAGAATAGCCCAAACCGTCCTTTTCATAATTCCTCCGGCTTATTATTTTATCGGACAAAAATACTTCTTTTATATTTTACAATATTTTTTGGGGTCGGGCCAGGTTCATCGCCAAATGAGTACCTGAGATGAAAATAGAAAGTCATAGAGTACAAATGAATCTGAAAGAATAGATTCGCTCCGTTCAGATTTTTAACGCCATTTCCTCCCCATCCTTCTCGGTCCTGCGGAACTCCGCCCGCTTATCCATCTCCCACCTCATCTCTCTTGTCCACTCTCCACACCGCCTGATTTATCATACCGTGCTCATACAGTCCTCGGACCCGACTCTGTCGGGTTCCCTCGAAGAGTGGCTCGAAAAGGCTAAATCTGAAAAGTCGCTTCTTCCATTCCTTCAGATTCGATCCCCAAGTTCATTTCTTCTTATAGTAACTTAATATGGTGCCGTCTTATTGGCATTCTAGGTACTCATTATGTCGATGAACCAGGGTCAAAAACATCGATTTAACATCAATCAAGCAATCAAGGATGTTTGCTCAGGGCCATGGATTTTCCATCTTTGCTGGAGAAAGGGCGAAGCCGGAAGCTGTAGGAATATTCTTGGGCATATAATGTATATTCAGGATGAGGTCGAGCCCGGTCGCCCCAGCTGGTATCGCCGCCAACACCCATCTGTTTATAATCCAGGTTTAAGGTGACGAGATCCCGCTTTCTGAGATGATAGGTATGTCTCTGTTGTTTCACGGGTCCCGGATCAAAATCCTGATTGAGGAAATGTTGAGCACTGATGCTTAGCAAGGGCCTTCCCACAGCCAGCAGTCCTAGGCCTTTGTCATTGGTCAAAGCGATCCAACGGACATCGCATTTATTACCGTTTTCTTGAGGTCGGATATAGGGATGGTACTGGTCCATGACTTTTCCGCTGTAGACGCTGACCGGAGCACCGGTCTTTCTGTCCCAGTAATTCTCATGCGGCCCCCGTCCGTACCAGGAGATGTTTTCAAACTCAACTGGCAGTGACATCGTCATGCCAACTCTCGGAATTTCAGGCAGATTCTTTTCTCCAGGCATAAACTTATTGGTAATGATAATATCACCGCTGCCCAAGACCTTGTATTTCGTGTAGTATTTTGAATTGACTGTAGGAAGAAAGAAATCAACATCGACTTGAATTTCCTGGTTACTTACCTGTTTTACTCTGACTCTATCTACTTTTCTCTTCTCGCCAGCATCCCTCCAGACAGCAAGGCGCTCTGGCATTCCACTGCCAAAATCATTGTCTGTGGGAGCACGCCAGAAATTCGGCACCGGACCGGTCCTGATCAACTCTGTTCCTTTATAAACGATTGAGGTGATCTCACCTGTTCTCTTATTCACCGTCACAGCGAAATCCTTTCCCTTGATTTGAGCTAATTTTTCTGTCTCCTCGAGCACTAATTTTTCCAATTTTGATAAATCGACTTTATCAACAACTCTATAAAAAGGAAGCTTGAACTGTTCCCAGGCCACTTCATATCCTTTTGGTATTAGCGGTTTTTCTTCATCTGTCTCAAAACTTATCTTCAAGAAGTACTCCACTCCTGGTTCAGGATGAATCTCCGGCATGGGCAGAGTTATGGCTTTAGAGTCATGAGGTTTGATATCCATTCCCGGCAATCTTCCCCTGTTAATTTCTTCATCATCGGCCATAACCACCCAAGACACACCGAACTTTTTCAAATTCGTAAAATCATGCCTGTTCTGAATCTCAATCTTTCCGGCTTTCAAATCAATCGGCTTGACTTTTATATACTGATAGACCTTCTTCACTTCCCAAATATGGGGATGAACCTTCCTGTCCGGTAAGACCAGCCCGTTGATGCAAAAATTCAAATCGCTGGGAGTCCCAGGAGGTCCGAAATCGCCTCCATAAGCCCAGAATTCCTCTCCTTCCTCAGTTTTCTTCAGCAGGCCCTGGTCTACCCAATCCCAGATAAAGCCGCCCTGAAGCTCTGGATGTTGATCAAAAAAATCCCAGTAATCCTGAAGGTTGCCCACGCTGTTTCCCATGGCATGAGCATACTCACACATGATAAGCGGCCGGCCATCAAGCCCTTTCTCGATGTATTGCTGGAGATCATGAATGGTGCGATACATGGGGCAGACAATATCTGTATGAGGACGCGTCCCGGCCCGCTCGTACTGCACCGGCCTCGATGGATCCCGTCTTTTTATCCAGGCAGACGTAGCCTCAAAATTTACGCCATCCCCAGCCTCATTCCCCAGGGACCAAATAATGATGGAGGGGTGATTCTTGTCCCGTTCAACCATGCGCATCGTACGGTCCAGGTGAGCTGCCTTCCACTCCGGATTATTTCCCAGAGTCTTATCCGGATCATATCCTATGCCATGAGACTCGATGTTGGCTTCATCAACGATATAAAGCCCGAATTGGTCGCACAGCTCATACCATCTCGGGTGCTTGGGGTAATGACTGGTCCGCACCGCGTTGATATTGAACTTCTTCATCAACTGGATGTCCTTGATCATCAATTCTTCGCTGACATAGCGCCCGGTCACTGGGTCGTGATCATGGCTATTGACCCCTTTAATCAAGATAGGGACTCCGTTGACCAGCAGCTGTCCCCCTTTTATCTCAACCTTTCTGAAGCCGATTTTACAGCCAACAACTTCAATGATTTTTCCTGCATCATCTGAAAGAGAAAGCATCATTGAATACAAGTTCGGCGTTTCAGCGGTCCACTTCTCCGGTTTCTTCACAGACTGTTCAAAATGGATTTCCTTTTCACCAAACTGCTCAAGGGTCACTTCTTTGGCCAGCGGAGGCTCAATGACCGGCTTGTTATCCGCATCGAAAAGCTGCACCTGGACTTGGTATTTGCTCAATGCCTCAGGTAAGTTATTCTTTACCCCAACCGCGACTTTCAAATCCCCGTCTTTATAATTGTCATCCAAGTTTCCGAGAACAAAAAAATCCCTGATTTTGACCTGGGGAGTGGAAAAGAGGAAAACATCGCGCTCGATACCGCTGATTTTCCAATAATCCTGGTCTTCAAGATAGGCTCCGTCACTCCAGCGATACACTTCTACAGCCAGAGTATTCTCTCCTTGGCGCAAATATTCCGTGATATTGAATTCAGCTGGTGTCTTGCTCCCTTGGCTGTAGCCCACTTTCTTTCCATTCACCCACACGTACATGGCCGACTTAACCCCTCTGAAGTGCAGAAACACCAAGCGGTCCTCCCAGCTTTCTGGAATTGTAAAACCTCTGCGGTATGAGCCTACCGGATTGTAGTCATGGGGAATGTGAGGAGGATTGGCAGGAAAAGGATAATCAGAATTGGTATAAATCGGGATTCCATACCCCTGCAGCTCCCAATTGCCGGGAACAACAATATCATCCCACTGGCTCACATCATAGTCATCTTTATAGAAATCAACCGGACGCTCAGCAGGCTTTCTCACCCAGTTGAATTTCCAGGTTCCGTTGAGAGACTGATAAAACGGGGATTGGGCAGGGTCCCCGGTTAAAGCTGTCTCTATATCCGCATAGGGAATATAAGTGCAGTGAGCCGGTTCCTTGTTCCGACCAAACACTGCTGGATTTTCCCAGTCCCTGATTTCACCTTTCAACTTCAACCTACTATTCTCTGCTGGTTCTCTTTGACAGCAAGTCAAAAAGATAGAAAAGGTCAAAACAATAAAGATGCCCAATCTCCAAGTGATTTCTCGTTTATCCATATCTGATCCTTTCAATTAATGTTTAGGCTTTTTTCTTGAAAAAGGCAATCTCATCCTTTTATCTTAAGAGATGGCCACGCTCCTTTCGGTCGCTGGTCATGACGATTTTTCTTTAGGTAAAACTAAAATTAGTGTTGGCTAACTTCTGAGTATCAATATGTGTTTGAGACCATTCAATAAGTGACTTTATAAACGATAGCTTCTCGATAGCCTGTTATGACTTTGAAATAGTCATTCAAAAGTTTGTCAGTTGCTCTGTCTCCTGTATCGACCAAGAGCGGCCGGCCCTGCAATGAATTTATTTTCTGCTTGGTGGCTATGATGACAATATTGTGCTTCCCGACCTGGCATATGACTTCCGGGCTTATCTGCTGATTTCCTCTTCCTAACAGATAGCCCTGGCCACCTATGGGAGTAATAATCAATTTAGCCTTTTTGCCTTTGATCTTTTCTAGAAGTTCTGACTCGTTCAGATCTTTACCGGCAAGTTTTTTCTTATATACAAGGTCTATTCCCAATAGAGAACAATCTAAATTCAGCCGTTCCATGACTGCCCGGGTCGTCGTTCCAGGCCCGATGATATAAAGATAATCATCTGACATATCTTCAATGATACTGACAGCAATGGCTTCCTGGTAGTATTTCTCACTGGCAGCGCTACCGGCTTTTATTCTCTGAAGGTATCTTCTTTCAAAAGGGATTCTCAGATAACCGTACAGCTTTGCTACCAAACGTCCCATTCGGTAATCATCTTCGTTGATGTCCATGACTTCTGCCTCGAGAATACTCTTGGCTTTGCCCTCCAAGTACAAGCGGGCCAATTCCCCTGCCCTTACTGGGTTACAGGCATAGACAGCGGAATGAATCTTTACTCCGGCTGGTATCCCTAAAACCACCATTGAATCACCGATGGCCGTATAAATATCTCTCGCTGTTCCATCACCACCGGCAAAAAGCAGCAAGTCAACCTCTAAATCCCGCATATCCTTCGCCGCGTTTTGAGTATCTTGAGCTGTGGTCTGAGTGGCTGGAAAGGACCCGATGACTTTGGGTGAGAAACCGCAGCTCATGGCTGCTTTTTCTCCCATTGGATGAGGATAAGTAATGAGTTCTATCGAATCTTTCAGGAATTCAAGCTTTTTGAGAGCCTCTATGGCTCGATTCTGAGCCTGCGGTTTTGCCCCGAGCTTCTTGGCCTCTTCCAGAATACGAGATCCATCGGTTCCTTTGAGACCAACTCTTCCCCCCATGCCAGCAATCGGGTTGACAATCAAGCCTAATTTTTTCATAAGAGATTATTCATTTACCAAAGAGGCTATTATTGCCCTTTCATAAGCCATTAACCGCCTCCGCCTGCGTATTCCTCTATTTATAATCTTATTTCTTATTATGTTTTTTGGGAAAATACAACGGAAAATTGTAAAAATGGGGTCTGGCCTTGGAGTCAGGCTTCATCGTTAAGAATTTTAAAGATATAAAAAAATTAATATTTTTATGAGTTATTTATTAATATTTTTAATTTTATGCTTGACAAAATTAATATTTTACCTTATATTATATAAAGAAAATTAATTTGAGGTTAAAAAATGGCGAAAGATTGGCAGGAATTAACCAGAATAACTCGGGGTGCTCCGGTTGTCATAGAAAGAGTAAGGATCGATGAGAAAGACATCGTGGTGGAGGGAAGCTTTGAGCTCCCTCCCCTTGCTCGCTTGACCATGGAGGACCAGG
>Ga0111227_1043_pt1 | contig 16977 bp, 16 predicted proteins | sample DeeMarSWOR152_54_FD_80391 | JGI IMG/M metagenome (GOLD analysis project Ga0111227, IMG submission 80391) | candidate division WOR-1 bacterium DG_54_3 | reverse complement strand
TAAAAGCATCTGGAATAATGAGTTCTACCAGAGCTCCAGAAGTGAGTTTAATACAAGGCTCAAAGGAAAAACGGGGTGTAGAACCGCTTGCTTGCATTGTAAGGTCTTTAGGAAGAGATGAATCTCGTGGGTGGTAAATCCCTGAAGGGTGATCTCCGTAAACAACCATCACGGAAGCTCTCGCAAGCATGAGGTAATTAAGGATGCAAAAAGGATATAATTCCATGAAACTAAAGACATCGATGGAGGTGTAACTGTGAAGAGACCTGAAAGGAAATTTCTGTGCCTGTTCCTTGCGATAACATTCATAATTCTCTCGTGCTACTCAAAGCCAGACATGGCGTTTGCTGAAAATATTTTGGAGAACCCCGGTTTTGAGGAAAGGGGCACCGAAGGGCTTCCGGAAGGCTGGAGTGTGGTTCCGCATCACAGGGAAAAAGGTAAGGCTGCCCAGGATGATGAGAATGCCTATAGGGGCAGTTATAGTTTGAGGCTTTCACCAAATAAAAAGAACGATAGAGAGGGGTACGCTGTATTCAGGGTACTGAATATTGAAGATATAAGCGGCCAAAAGGTTACCATCAGCGGTTTTGTAAAAGTTGAAGGTATCGGCAAAAATAATGTAGCGATCGCCCTGAAAACAGACAAAGCTTACTGGCTGAAGCTCCCCAGTGATACGGAGGGAAAGTTCGTTCCTTTCAGCAAAACCATCTCCATAGCCAAAACGATTCCGGAAGCAGTGCTTTTGGTTTTTGTTAGTGGAACCGCCGGGGACGTCTGGCTCGATGACCTGAAGTTATTGGTAGAAAAGAAGCCGCGTGCATCCTCTCAAAAGAAAACTCAGATAACAGCTCCAGGTAAAGCAGCGCAAGGAAGACAACCGGTAAAGCTCGGGGATCCACCTGCAACGGCTTCAATACTTTTTATTTCAAACCGTGACACTAGAAAACAGCGGCGTGAAATATATGCCATAGATGCCGATGGTGGAAATGTAACCAGGATTACATTCACGAAAAAACACCATTGCTTAATAGGAATGGATAGGTCGCGACGATACATAGCAACATCTGCTATCGCAGAAGACACAAAGAAGCCCAGGGGATTGGGCGATGAGGACAGAAAGTCCCTCTGGGTTATCGACCTTGAAACAAAGACCGAGGTTCGTCTTACTGATCCCCGCTACTTCGCCGAAGGGGACAGCTTTTCCCCTGACGGTCAATGGATTGTTTTTTTTATGAAACTTGGCGATGACAAGCAGATGGATATTTACAAAATAAGGCGTGACGGTTCAGAACTGACCCGTTTAACAAATACTCCCATGGCATTAGAAGGCGATCCTTCCTGGTCAAACGATGGCAAAAGAATCGTGTTCACCAGTATGGATATTACACTTCCAAACCCCAGATTCATATTGAAAACCATGGACGTAAACGGAGGCGATGTGAAAACCCTTTATGACGGCGGTCCTGGAATTGAGATTAAAGGAGCCTGGCCTGCCGGAAATTACGATCCTGCCTGGAGTCCTGACGACAAATGGATTGTCTTCGAGCGAGCCGTTGAGGACACAGGCGGAAATGCAGGAAGCGGAATCTGGCATATTTTCAAGATCAGAGCCGACGGCAGCGAGGTTAAAAACCTTAGCTTGGCTGGAGGGCATGCTGACAGGGCAGAGTATTTACCCTCTTTCTCGCCGGATGGAAAATCTATTATATTTGGTTCTATCTATCAGGCCAAGAACCCTAAAGAGAGCCATATTGACATATTCACAATGGACAGCAGCGGAGGATCACTGAAGAGACTGACGGATCATCCTGCAAATGATATGGGTCCCGTATGGATCCCTATGCGATAGAATCCGGGAACAGGTTTCTTAAGAGAGATTAAATGAAAATTACATTTGTCTATCCTGATTTAGAACCACAAGTCATAGATTGGCAAGGGTATTTCTACTATGGCATTGCTATACTTTCAGCCGTGTTGAGAACGGAGGGGCACCAGACATCTCTTATCCATATTACGCAATCTGTAAATCAGTCAGGTTTTATCCAGCAGATAGAAAGAGAAGGCCCTGATTTAATATGCTTTTCTTCCACCTCCCATATGTACCTTTATGTCAAGGATCTTGCATCTTGTTTAGTCAAGGCCCGGATTGAGGTACCGACGATTTACGGAGGGATTCATCCCACTATCGCACCTGATGAAGCTGTCCAAATCGAAGGTATAGACATGATATGTCGTGGTGAAGGTGAAAGAGCAATCGTTGAGCTTTGCCAAAAACTTGAAAAGAATGAAGACCCTAGCTCTATCCAAAATCTGTGGGTTAAAAAAGACGGAAAGATCATTAAGAATACGCTCAGACCTCTGATAGAGGATCTTGATGTTCTACCATTTGCGGACAGAGACATTTTCTCTTACGAGAAACTTTTCTGTGAGAGAAAGGGTATCGGGACGTTTATGGCAAGTAGAGGTTGTCCCTATGATTGCACTTACTGTTGCAACCATCTATTAAGGAAAATCTATAATGAAGACGAAAAACCGGTTCGATTTAGAAGTGTTGATAACATTATCGCTGAAATTAGTCAGGCCTTGAAGCGTTTCCCCTTTATAAGCAGATTGGTTTTTGATGATGATATTTTCTTTCTTCACAGGTCTTGGTCAGAAGAGTTCGCAGAGAAGTATCGTCGAAAGATTAATCTGCCATTTGAGTGCCATGCGAGGGCAGACATCACTGATGCGTCAACCATAGATCTTCTGAAGGAGGCAGGCTGTTACCTGTTAAAGTTTGGTATAGAAAGTGGAAATGAGTCGATCCGAAAAAGAGTGTTGCACCGCCATATGGACAATAATCAGATCAAGACGGCGTTTGCAACGGCAAAAAAGGCTGGGCTTCAAACTATGTCCTATAACATGGTCGGAATGCCCTATGATACCCCTGAGACCATTCTCGAATCCATTAAGTTGAATGCCTCCATTGGTGTTGACCATCTATATTTCACGATTTACCAGCCCTACCAGGGGACACAATTGGCTCAGCGCTGCCAAGAGTTAGACCTTATCGATTCAACGGATCTTGGTCCCAATTTCTTTTCACCATCAGTCTTGAAACTTGAATCTATATCTCCTGCCCAAATTCTTATGTTCAGAAACTACTTCGGATTATTAACCCGATACTACCAATTCATCCAGAAGCTACCTCGCAGGGTTTCCAAAAAGATCATTAAAATATCGGACAAAATATTTGCTCATGAGCTCCCATCCAAGGTGCTAAACATAGTCTACTCTCCCTTAAGATTTATACATCAGAAGTTTCTGATTTCCCCAAATAGTCCCCGGGTAACAGAGAATAAAAGAGATATCTCAGTTCCGGTAATAAAAAACCAAAGGGGAAGTGGCAGGAAGTGTATTTGCAATCCGATAAAAAATGATTTCTTTCGGTAATGCACCAGAAGCAGAAATCGGATGATTACTCTGACGATTTCTATTGTAACTGCCAATAATAAGAGTTTGATTCTCGAGTGTCTTAGGTCTATATACGGGACCGTCGAAGACCTCAGGATTGAAGTATATGTTGTCATCAACGCATCTTCTGATGATAGCAAAGAGGCCATTAGAGAAGAGTTCCCAGATGTTAAACTGATTGTTAACAATGAAAAACTAGGATTCACTCATAACCACAACATGGTTATCAGAAGGGGGAAAGGGAAGTATATTCTTGTTCTCAACGATGATACCATTATCCTTAATGGCGCACTTCAAAAAATGGTCGATTTTATGGAGGTATCCCCTGAGGTGGGTATTGTAGGCTGCAAGATTTTGAATCCGGACGGTTCGCCACAGTGGTCCTGCGGAAGGAGCATCAACTACAAATTCGAAATGTTTAAGATCGGTGTACTAAGATCTTTTCTCCCTTTCATCAAGGACACACATTATCAGCACACTAAGGAGGTTCTTTGGGTGAGCGGCGCCTGCCTTATGGTGAGAACAGAAGTGGTTCGACGCGTGGGGCTTTTTGATGAAAATTTCATTATCTACTTTGAAGATGGAGACTTGTGCTATCGAGTCAATCAAGCGGGATGGAAAGTGGTTTTCTATCCCCATACCGAGATCATCCACTATTTTGGTATGACTAGAAGACAATACCTGGCCAGAGATATGTTCGTTATATATAAAAGCAGGCTCTATTTTTTCTCTAAACACTGTGGTTTTCTTATGCAGTACCTGATTCGGATGACTACCGTTCTCGAAGGCAGCATTAAGTTTCTGAGGACCCTGATTGTGTATCCAACGAACTCTAATGAGAGACAAGAGTTGATGGACACATTCAGGCGAGTGATTCGGCTGGCACTGTCGCCAAATTCAAGAAATAGAGAAGAACCATGAAGATAGGCAGTGTAGACTGATTCATCGAAAATGACAAAACTGGTGATTACTTAATATGAAAAACATATGTGAGTGAGATGACATGAAGGTCTTGTTGATTTATCCTGATATACTTTTTCATCGAGAAGACTGGACCGGCTATTTTTATGTTGGTATTGGTTCACTTTCAGCGGTCTTGAAGAAAGAGGGTCATGAGACATCTCTCTTTCATGTTACCAAACCTGTCAACAGGTCCAAATTCATAAAAACGGTAGAAAAAGAAGCCCCCGACCTAATAGGTTTTTCTGCAACATCTCCCATGTTTCCTCTTGTAAGGCAATACGCATCGTGGCTTTCCGGAATGGCCGTACCAACCATATGCGGAGGCATTCATCCCACGATAGCTCCAGAGGAATCCATTGGTGTAAAGGGAATAGACATCATTTGCAGAGGAGAAGGCGAAGCACCACTGGCTGAACTTTGCCAGCGTATCAAAAAAAATGAAGATATCGGTAACATCCCTAACCTCTGGACAAAATGTAATGACACGATTGTTAAAAATCCTCTTCGACCGCTTCTGGACGATCTGGACAGTCTCCCATACCCTGATCGAAGTATCTTCTCCTATGCTACCCTTTTCCATGAGAGGTTAGGCGGGGCCACTTTTGTGGCCAGCCGGGGCTGCCCCTATAATTGTACATATTGCTGTAATCATTTACTGAGAAAAATTTATGGAAGCCAGCACAAACCCGTTCGATTCAGAAGTGTTGACAATCTTGTCGGCGAAATCAGACAGGTTATCAAAGATTATCCTTTCGTCAAAAGCCTGGTCTTCGACGACGATATCCTGTTTCTCAAAAGAACATGGTCAAAGGAATTTGCTGAAAAGTGCGGCAAGCAGATACAGCTTCCTTTAACCTGTAATGCCAGGCCGGATGTCACAGACAAGACAATGGTGAAACTTATGAAAAAGGCTGGGTGTCATCACGTCAAGTTCGGGCTTGAGAGCGGCAATGAATACATCAGCAATGAGGTTCTGAATCGCCATCTTACAAATGAAAGCATCAAGAATGCATTTGCACTCTGTAAGAAAACAGGGCTAGTTGCTGAGTCTTTCAATATGATTGGGGTTCCTCATGATACCCCGGCTACCATTCTTGATACGATCAAACTGAACGCGATGATTGGTGTCGACAAAATGCAGATTTCTATCTATCAACCGTACCAAGGAACGAGACTTGCAGATCAATGTGATGAGCAGAATTATATTGTGCAGAAGGATTTGGAGTCTGACTGGTTTTCTCCGATGCTGGAGTTAGACACTATTTCCAGTTCTCAAGTGTTAATGTTCAGAGACTATTTTAAGGTTCTGGTACGTTTCTATCAGGTCCTACAAAAGCTGCCGGCCGGATCCTCTGAGTTCTTCATAACACTTTCTGACAAAATACTTTCATTCGACCCTTCTTCATACTTACTTAATTCAATCTATATACCGTTGAATTATCTTTACCGAAGAATGCTTGCTTTGAAAATGAAGGCAAGGATTGCCTGGAGAGAATCAGGAAGGTATGCGTTAAAGAAATATAAGTCACCAGGACAGAATAAGCATGGAAAAGTCCGGATATAATCAATCACAGACGGACTCAGCTTGCTGGCCTTCATTTGCCTGGATCGCTGTCACAAACAGATGCAACCTTAACTGTACCCACTGTCAGAGAGATCTGTTGATGGAACAGGGTTTGTTGAAGCCCTCTGAAATGTCCTGGAAGGTGTTTAACAGGCTTGAGTCAGAGGTTTTTCCTCATCTTAGGCGGATTCAATTCGGAGGGAATAATTTCGGGGAACAACTTTCTGCGTCTAACTGGAACACGTTCCTCGAAAAAGTCAGCAAACATAACATTGATATTTCCATTGTCACAAACGGTACGTTACTTAATACAAATAGAATAAAAGCGATGGTCCGGGCAGGAGTGGAAATTAATTTTTCACTGGAAGGAGCCAGTAAAGAATCCTATGAAGCGGTAAGAGCTTACAGGTTTAATAGATTTTTAGACATCATCAAGGAAACCTGTGAGGAGAAGACCAGAAGACCGGAAAATGGTGCACAGGTTAACCTGGGGTATACTATCTTCTATGATAACATCGGCGAGATAACAGATCTGATTCGAATGGCCGACCGACTCGGTGTAGACAGAGTTATAGTGACTCACTTTGTGCCTTGGCATGAGCGCCAGCGCCGACAGTCACTCGTGTATCACAAGGAGCTCTCTAACCACATGCTTGAGAAGACAAAGCAGCTGGCGAGGGAACTTAACATCAGGGTCGACCTCCCCAGACCCTTTAGAATAGATGACAGTCAGGAAAAACCGGACGCCCGAGAACGCAAGCTTGCGAAGCCGTGTTACCACCCCTGGAGGTCCTTTTCCATCAACGAAAGGGGCGATGTGATGCCCTGTTGTGCTACGAGCGTTGTTATGGGCAATCTTGAGAGATCCAGTTTCAGTGAAATTTGGAACGGAAGAAAATACCAGAAATTGCGAAAAACGGTAAATTCGTCACGACCCCTCGTTTTTTGTCGAGATTGTGCTTTTAGAGAAATAGACAGAGAAAGCAGCCAGCCGATCTCATTCTGGAGTGATGAAAAGTTTCTCCTGGCAGCCATCGGAACTGAAAAGCATCTGAACTCCTCGTCTCTTTTGCTCCGCAAGATGAAAAATCGTCTAAAGAAAGCCAAGTGGGGTGAAATGGCACTTCCCTATTTGATGGAGCTTTACCGCAAGCATGGGGCATTCTACGTTACGGACATTTATGACATCTGTATGACCCCTCTGTCCAAAAGACCTTCGCGAAAGAGATAGAGCTTTGAAGATAACATTTGTTTATCCTGACCTGGAACCGCAGGTCCTGGATTGGGCCGGGCATTTTTATCACGGCATCGCTATACTTTCGGCGGTCTTAAAACAGCAGGGACATCACACATCTCTTATCCACATTACCCAGCCGGTGCAGAAGGACGACTTTATAGAGAGAATTCGAAAAGAAGCCTCTGACCTGATCGGATTCTCCTCCACCTCGCATATGTTTGCTTTAGTGAGGACCTTAGCCTCATGGCTGGTTGAGGCTAGGTTGGATGTGCCCACGATCTGCGGCGGGATCCACCCAACCATAGCTCCAGATGAAGCCATCGCGACTGAAGGTATTGACATGATATGCCGCGGAGAGGGCGAAGGCTTATTGGTTGAGCTTTGCCAGCGATTGGAAAAGCGAGAGGATATAAGTGATATCCAGAATCTTTGGATTGAGAGGAATGGAGTAATCATCAAAAACCCCTTAAGACCTGTCGTAGAAGATCTCGATACGCTCCCATTTGCAGACCGCTCCATTTTCGCCTACCAAGATCTGCTCTCCGAAAGGCAGGGGAAGGGCAATTTCATGGCCAGCAGAGGTTGTCCTTTTGAATGTACGTACTGTTGCAATCATCTTTTGCGAAATATTTATGGTAGGGAGGGCAAACCGATTCGGTTCCGCAGCGTCGATAACCTCATCGCTGAGATAAAGCAAGTTGTGACGGAGTATCCATTCATCAATGGCTTGGTTTTTGACGACGATATTCTTTTTCTCAACCGGAGGTGGTCGGAAGAATTTGCGGAGAGGTATAGCCGTGAGATCAATCTCCCCTTTGAGTGCCACACCAGAGCAGACATCACGGATCAAGCTGTGATTGACCTTCTTAAGAAGGCCGGTTGTTTTCAGGTCAAATTCGGGATCGAGAGTGGAAATGAAGAGATTCGACAGAACGTTTTGAAACGCAGAATGACAAATGATCAGATCAAGAAAGCATTTGCAATGGCCAGAAAGGCAGGGATGAAAACACAATCCTACAACATGGTTGGCCTGCCAGGCGATACTCCCGAGACCATTCTCGAAGCTATAAAATTAAACGCCCTGATCAAAACGGACAATCTCTATTTCACTATTTACCAGCCCTACCAGGGAACCAAACTGGGTGAGCATTGTAAAAAGCAAAACCTAGTGGCATCTGAGGATCTGGGGCCAAATTTCTTCTCTTCCTCGACCCTGAAGTTGAAGACCGTGTCATCGTCTCAGATAACCATGTTCAGAGATTATTTCAGGATTCTGACGCGTTATTATCAATTACTCCAGAAATTGCCGAATGTCGTTTCCAGTTTTGCAACAAAGGTTTCCGACAAGATGGTCTCTCTGGAATCAACAGCGAAGGTCTTGAATCTCATTTATTCGCCATTGTGGTATTTGTATCAGCGGCACTATGTTCTGAGATCTTCCAGTCACAAAACATGGCCCAGGGCGAATGCTCAGAATGCCATAAGAGAAACCTGATGGTATTTATCAACACATGCCCTCACCGCTTCAATTCGCCCGGTCCCCGCGTGAGCGGTCGGAGCTATCAGGCGCAGATATCATCTGCCGATCGAATGAATCATATACAGAGTCAAAATTATTGCTGTATGCTCTATTTATAAATCCACTCGTTTAAATGCCTAAAGCCTTGTTTGGATAGGCTTTAGGATATCTGAAATTAACTTGATCAAGGATATTATGCGGCATTATTTTTGACATTATATATAAATCGGAAAGTTTTTTTCCAAGGCAGAACACAACCACCTCATTGACTAGGGCAGGAATTGGCATAAGGTGAAAGTCTTTTTCAAGTAAACCGAAGGCAGCAAATACGAAATCTTCAGTTTTGTTAGTTTATCCACTTCACAGCGAGGAAATAGAACGCCATATTTTGGAGCGTGGTATTGAATTCCCGATTAGTCTGGTCTATGTTTCGGCGGCACTCGAAGAGGCGGGAATTGATAATCATATTCTTGACTTAAGGTTGGAACAGAATGCGACAGGTGCCTTGCGTGAAAAGATTCGCTCTTACAATCCTCTCGTTGTGGGCATTACGGTCAGTACTCCCGGTATCGAAAAAACAGCCATATTAGCCAGTCAGGTTAAGGCCATGGGGATCATGTCTAAAGTCGGATACGTCGGTGAAAGGGAAGGGGTGAAACATGCGTATTGGTCTCATAAAAAACAGAGAAGGTACCGAAGTTCAAATCAAGATTCTCACTTTTCGAAGGGCTTAGAATGATCGATGAATGGGCTAAGAGACAGGGTAGTCGAAAAAGCAAAGGGTTCAAAGATATCGAAGTCAAAAAGAACATGCCTGAGGTGTGGCTGAAACAGATACTGTAACTGATCCGAGTCAGGCTATAATGAAAAATATTTTGCATTGCTTCAAGATTGTCGCAGGCTTCATGGGAAAACGAAAGGCCTTCACCGGTCCACTTTGGGTCCAGATAGGCATATCCAATCCATGTAATCATCGCTGCATCATGTGCTGGGATCACCCTTCTGTTGTGGCAGAGAATAGCCCTTACCCTACGGAAGAGCATGAGCGGTATTACAAATCATACCCGGAGATTGACCGAGATAAGGGCTTCATGGATTTGGAGATGCTCAGGGAGCTCATAGCCGACCTTCGTAACCTTGGTACCAGGCGAATTGAACTTGTGGGGCGAGGTGAACCCACTTTGCACCCGAAATTTGATCAAGTAATAGAAATACTTAAGAATTATGAGTTCACCGTGGGGATGGCAACTAATGGGTCTTTATTGACTCCGAAACGCTGCGAACACTTGGTTCGTTGTGGTCTCGATCGTATCATAGTCAGTTTAAATGCAGGAACACGGAACATCTATCCGTCGATCCATACCACAGAAAAACCGGAAAGCTTCGACAAAATCGTTGAAAACATTAAAATCTTAGATAAGATAAAGCATCAAATGGGAAAGAATATCCCTCTAATGGCTCTCAGTTTTGTGATAAGCAGGATTAACTGGAACGAAGGATTAAAGATGATCGACCGAGCTGGAGAAGCAGGTGCAAACCGGATAATTTTTAAATACGTAACTTCCTATCCTAATATTGAGTATCTTGAATTAACTGACGAGGAAAAACGCGACTTCAGCAAACAAACTACCGCGTTCATACGCCGTGCTAAACGTTACGGAATGGACATCAAACTCGAGCCTCCTATAGGAGACGAGACCGCCGATATTAAGCTGTCTCACCAAAAAAACAAAACAATCTATTCGAGGATTCCTTGTTACATCGGCTGGTACTTTACTTTGGTTACGGCAGAAGGTTCCGTGATTCCTTGCTGCCAGTGCATGATAAAGATGGGAGATCTTAAGCACCAAAGATTTACTGATATCTGGTATTCCGATCGATATGATGATTTTCGAGAAAAAATGAAACGCTTCCCCGAACACTATAATGCCCTTAGAAACTGTGCGTGTGATCAGTGTGAGTTTGAAAAGATAAATACAACAATCTACAATAAACTACACTTTTACAGTCCATTGCATCTTCATAATGCACAGTCCGAGCTCAGTTTTTTCCAGCTTTTAAGAATGATTATGCAGGGCCAGGAGGCACGGGGTTCAAAAACTTTCAGGCGTAGACTTACTTCATCACGAGGTTAAGTTTCTGGCCTCATCAACATAATCTGGCAGGTTTCTTCGTGATGCAGCTCTAGTATCCTGGTCAGGATCACGATATTAAACTATTTCAAATGTTGAATAATCGTTATTTTGTATTATTAAGGAAGAGAATTTATTCTAAAACAAAGAGTGATTTATATGCTTATCGGATATGATGGACGATTCATCACTGAGAAACCCACTGGAAATGGAATTTATGCTGCACGTCTCATTGAAGCCCTTTCAGCGATCGATAAACATAATCAGTATCGCGTTTACTTAGCAGGCTCGAATTCTAAAGCAACTTCCACATTCAATGAGAATGTGAAAATCCGTATCATGCCCAGAATTCATCGTTACTCTTGGGTGCGGGTGCCTATTTTGTTTCCTTGGGAGTTACAGAGACGTGCCGTAGACATTTTTCATGCTCATTACACTGTACCGGCTTGGATCAAGATAAAAGTAGTTCTCACACTCCACGACTTCTTTTGGATCGTGAACCCGCAGCAATTTGTTTCCCTTAAACGAATTCCTATTACATACACAGTGAAAAGAGCTGTGAATTCTGCCGATAAAATATTGGTGGGAACATCTTTCATTCAGCACGAAACCATGACTTTCTTCAATATTCCAGAGGAGCGTTTTGAAATTATTCCTTATGGAGTGGATTCACGATTTTTTGAACGCCCAAGTGAGGATCAACAAACCAGGGTGCGTCACAAATATGGAATTGATGGCCCCTATATCCTGTCGGTCGGAGATATGCATCCACGAAAAAATCTAACTCGCCTGCTTGAGGCCTTCCTATTGCTTCCTCATCATGATGACTTAAAACTCGTCATTGTGGGCAAACCGGTGTGGAAGACGAAGGCTCTATTCGATCGTATTAAAAAAGAACGTTTAGAAGAAAGAGTAATAATAACCGGTTATGTTTCTGATGAGGATATGAAACCTCTCTACCAAAGCGCGGAGGTGTTTTGTTATCCGAGCTTGTATGAAGGGTTCGGGTTTCCTATCATTGAGGCTATGGCCTCCGGCGTACCGGTCGCTGCATCAGAAACTTCAAGCTGCCCGGAGGTTGGAGGTAATGCCGCTTTGTATTTCGATCCCACGCGTGTAGAGGATATCGCCGACACATTGCATCGCACACTGAGCGATTCTGAGCTCCGTATAAAGCACATAAATGCCGGCAGCAAGTGGGCTCATCGTTTCACGTGGGAAAAGACCGCAAAAAGAACCATAGAAATCTATCGATCATTAGCATAACAATTAGGGATAACTTGCCTTGTAACAGAAATAACTGGTCCCAATCGATACTTTGGCGGGTGAAAGGTGTGTTAAATAGTCCCATAGGTAACTGTCTTGTGATCTTACTACTTCGATGTACGGTGGAGCGTGATCACCGGCCGATCCATCAATTGAGATAACATTTCTGTGGAGGAAAAATGCCCGCCATTATTGTTATACCAACGTACAACGAAGCGAAAAATATAGAGAAATTGCTTGATCAGATTCTCTCATTAAATCTCGATTTGCAGGTCATTGTTGTTGATGATTCATCCCATGATGGGACCGGCGATATTGTTGAAAACCTGAGCCGGGATAACAATAAAGTCCATCTAATTAGACGTACAAACCGAAGAAGCTTCGGGGAGTCATATAAGGATGGCTTCCAGTATGCATTTGCCCTGGAACCGGAATATATCATTCAGATGGATGCCGATCTTTCCCATCCGCCTGAATTTATCCCCAATTTCTTAACGCATATCCATAAACACGATCTGATAATCGGATCTAGATATATGGACGGTATTCGTATTCTCAATTGGTCAATCAAGCGACTAATATTAAGCCTATTCGCAAATAGATATATCCAAACGCTACTTGGTCTTCCTTTCGAAGACTGTACCAGTGGATTCAGGTGCTGGAACGCCAAGGCGTTGAAGAATATCCACATGAATCATATCGCTTCGAACGGATACGCCTTTCTCGTCGAAATGGCTTATATCGCTTATAAAAGAGGTTATAACATAAAGGAAATTCCCATAATATTCGTGGAACGTGAAAAGGGCGATTCTAAAATGACTATGAAGCTTGTTTTTGAGTCCGCATTGCTTCCGTGGCGTCTTCTATTGAGTCATTTTCTCAAGGCCGATAGCAGATAATACGTTTTCCCAAGACTGAATTATTCGACTACGCTGTTAAGCCTGGCTATGTTGAGAATACTGAAATCGAGCGTATCAAGAAAGGTGGAGGAGGGTATTACCATGACAGTATTCTCAGACATCCTTTCAAGAAACTCGCAGTGACTTTATCCAAACTCATTCCTGTTTATATCAAGTCCCCGCTATTCTTAAGGCCGATTATTAGAAAACTCATGGCCCGAGCACGTATAAGATTCTCACAAGTTATATACTTGTTTTCAATTCCTATTGCCTTTCCATTCCTTGGCACGGAAGGGATTAAAGTGACACTTAGAAGGCCTTCACGGGCAGGCCGCATGCGGACAAAGCCGTTGAAAGAATCTGAAAAATACATAGGCTAATTAATATTATTATATATTTACCAGAAATGAGGATGGATAATCAAATCAACGCCTCTTGTGATGATAGCGTACAGGCCATCCGGGAGAACTTTCCAGATGTAAAACTGATCATCAACCAGAAGAAGTTGGCGCTCACCAAGAACCACAATATGGTTATCAGGAAGGATAAGGGCAAGTATGTTCTTGTCCTGAATGATGATACCATCATCCTTGATGGCGCCCTCAAGAAAATGGCCAACTTCATGGACGAGTCTCCCGATGTAGGGATTTTGAGCTGCAAGATATTGAATCCAGAGGGGCCTTTGCAACGGTCCTGCGGGAAAAGTGTTGATTATACCATGCAAAAGTCTGAAATGACTAAAATATATCAACGTGTAATTCAGCTCTCCCAGACTCCTTCTAAATCAATTTAACAACAGCTTATATGAAAACCGATGTATTATTAATTCATCCCCTCTATGGTGAAGAGACTGAACAGCGGATTTTCCAGCCGGGCATAGAATTCCCGATAAGTCTGCTCTATCTTTCGGCCTACCTGGAGAAAGAAGGGATAACGAATGATGTCCTTGACCTGAGGATGGAACATGATCCAGAAAGGGCACTCCATGATCAGATTCAGACAGAGAAACCACCGGTCGTTGCTATTACTGCCAGTACCGCAGCTATTGAAAATGCTGCAAAAGTAGCAGCACAAATAAAGGCTATTGATCAAGAAATCGTTATTGCTATAGGAGGCTGGCACGCTTCGGCACTTCCTGAGGAAACTCTGAAAAAATATCCTCAATTTGACTATCTTATTCATGGTGAAGGAGAAGTGGCATTAACAAATTTTATGAAATGTATTGGTGGAGGGAGCTCTACAGCTGGTTGTAAGGGACTCGCCCTCAGAGTTAACGGTGAAGTTCAGATCAACCCGCGTGAGGAATTTATTTCCAACCTCGATGAGATCCCTTTTCCAGCCAGACATAAAGTACCCATTACTAAATATCATCCCAAACCCGGTACCCGTAATTATCTAAGACTTCCCTCAACTGGTATCCTCGTAGGACGCGGATGTCCTTACCGATGTCTTTTCTGTTACAAGGGGGTCTGGGAAACAAGTATACGCTTTCGTTCTCTTGAAAACGTTTTGGAAGAACTGGAGATGTGTATTGATCAATTTGGAATCCGGGACTTCCGTTTCTATGATGACACGGTCACTTCTCCGCGCTGGGATCTTAAGCGGTTCTGTGAGGCGATCATCAACCGAAAACTAGACATAGGCTGGAATTGCTGGAGTCGGGTTAACGACGTGGATGAAGAGAAGCTTCGGCTTATGAAAAAGGCCGGCTGTTACCACATCAAATTTGGGATAGAGTTCGGTACCGAGAAGGCTCTCAGGCTAGCCCGGAAAGGGGCTACCCTGGACCAGGCAAGAAGCGCAGTAGCCCTCGCCAAGAAGGTAGGCCTTGAGTGTAAAGGTAGCTTCATCTTTGGCATACCTGGGGAAACTCTGGAGGATTGTCATAAGACCATCGATTTTGCATTAGAGGTTTCTCCCCATTTCGCAACCTTTTATGCCTTTGATCCCATCCCGGGCAGCCCCTTCTACCGGCGAATAGCCCAGAGGGAGATTGATCCAAAGCGTGACATGCTTCCTCGGGATATTGCCCAAGATCTGGCTAATGAGGCTTATAAAACCTTCTATTTCCGGCCTGTCTTTATCTTACAGCGTCTTAAGAGCCTTGCACTGCATCCTAAACGGGAGGGCCTAATGCTTTTGAACGGGGCAGTTATGGTAGTTACCTATTTACTAAGAAGGGTTACCAAAACATCAATGCCATTCAGAAGACAGGATAGTGGAGAACAATGGATAATATAAATGGTATTTTCCCTTATATTCCCAATTGGACAACCACTCTTGAGGAATGGGCTATCCGGGCGATAGATATCGCCATTGCATCATTGGGCCTTATCCTATCCCTCCCGATTATAGCTTTGGTCACCCTAATAATCAAAATAGACAGCCCAGGACCAGCCATTTTTAAACAGACGAGAATTGGAAAAAACCGGCGTAATAACGTGCTCTCACTGTCAAGAAATGGGGTGATACCCCGGATAAACCGACGAAACGAAGATCTGGGCGGTAAACCTTTCACCTTCTATAAATTCAGGACCATGCATGTGGATGCCAAGGAGAGGTATCCAGAACTCTACCGTTACCAGTATAGCCCGGAAGAGATTAATACCCTGCATTTCAAGATTCCAGATGATCCAAGACTCACTCGCTTCGGTCGGCATTTGAGAAGAACCACCGTTGATGAATTACCCAACCTCATCAATGTGATCAATGGGGATATGAGTCTCATCGGCCCCAGACCAGACATCCCTGAAATGATCAAATATTATCAACCATGGCAGAGAAAGAAATTTCAAGTAAAACCTGGAGTTACTGGATTGGCCCAGATAAATGGCAGAGGCCTTCTAAGGTTTCAGGAGACCCTGAAGCTTGATGTGGAATACGTCGAAAAGAAAGGCTTGTGGACGGAATTTAAGATCATTTTGAAGACCTTATGGGTAACTCTCCTCAGAATAGGGGCATTTTAATGGATTTGGAGAAAGCAGTATGGGCGAGATTTTGGTTATCTGAACACAGCCCTTACTCGACAGAGCAACGCGAGAGGTTTTACAAGGCGCATCCTGAGATCGATCGTGATAAAGGTTTCATGGACTTGTGAATGCTTAAGGAGCTGATAGCCGACCTTCACAAACTCGATACGAGGTGGATCGAACTGGTGGGGCGAGGTAAACCAACTTTCCACCCGAATTTCGACCAAATAGTTGAAATGCTTAAGGACCATAGATTCACTGTTGGGATCGCAACCAATGGGACTTTACTGACTCCGAAACAATGCAAACACTTAATCCATTGCCGCCTAGACGGGATCTTAGTCAGCTTGAATGCAGCAACCTGCGACACGTATCGCCTCATTCACACCGCTATTCTGTGCTCATCCACGAGGCCGAAAGGGTCCATGCGCCTAGAGGACTCCTGCACGAGCGTGGACAAGACCGGCAGGTACCTGAATAACATCGCCATTCGTAACCATGGGGGAACCCACCCCGAACAAGCACATCTTCGACAAGGAGGGAGGTTCTGAGAATGATTTGCAATTGTAAAAGAATAACAGGGGTATTTCTGTTCTGTTTACTTTTCAATGAACAAGTGTTTGCCTTTCCATCTCTACGAACCCTAGCTGAAGCCCGCGGTATTGAGATTCGTACAGCAGTGGCTGAAGGCGCATTGCTCGACGATCCTATCTACCGGGAGGCACTCGTGACTCAATTCAATAGGGCAACGCCTGAGCTGTCGCTCCTATTCAAATATGTCCATCCAGCTCCTGACACCTACGATTTTGCCTTTTCGGATTATGTGGTTAGTTTTGCGGAAGCTAATGGTATGAAGGTACATGGTCATTCACTGGTATGGCATTGGGCAGATTCTTTCCGGCTGCTCTTTGGAAATCGGACCCGAGAGGAGTTGATAGAGATTCTCAGGGAGCACATAACCACAGTAGT
>Ga0111227_1106_pt1 | contig 17066 bp, 18 predicted proteins | sample DeeMarSWOR152_54_FD_80391 | JGI IMG/M metagenome (GOLD analysis project Ga0111227, IMG submission 80391) | candidate division WOR-1 bacterium DG_54_3 | reverse complement strand
ACCACCAGGATTTTCATGCTTTTGCCTCCCTTACATCTACTAAAGACAGCTGCGCAACCTCAAAGCCGTCCCATTCATTGGTCTCCAATTTATAAGCGATATCATACTGGTCATTATAGGAAAGTCGATCTGCCAAGCCGCCCAGATCAAAACCAATCGTATCTAAATTGATTTTCCCGTCGCTTAATTTTAATTTTAGATGCCTGCCCTCTGCCCCCACCCTGCGCATATTAGCCAGATAAAGATTTCGACTCATAAAAACTGGAGAGGGGTTCCCTTCGCCCTCCTTCGCCCTGCGGATCCAAAACCTCCAGCTCCTTGATAAGGCCCATGCTTATCTTAAGGGGCTCAAGCTCCGCGTCGATTACAACCTGGGGTCTCAGATCTTCAGCGGAGATCGCCAATTCAACTTTTTCCCGCAACCGGCTTTTGAGCTCCGGAATGTTCTCTGGTTTTATCTCAAAACCGGCCGCTCCCTCATGCCCGCCAAAATCCAAAAACAGATCGCGGCATGAGTCTAATAATTCATACATGTTTATCCCATCCATGGAGCGGGCCGAGCCCCTCCCCACCCCCTCATTTATTCCCACCAGAACGGTCGGCCGACAATAGCGATCCACTACTTGAGAAGCTACAATCCCAATCACTCCCGGATGCCAATTCTCTCCGGAAAGAACGACCATTTTGTTATCGGAAACATAACTTTCACTTAATTGCGAGAAAACCTCTTCCCTAATCGAGCTCCCAATGTCCTGGCGCCGCAGGTTGATCCGATTAAGCTCATTCGCCAGGGTCTTGGCTTGAGCCGGATCTTCAGTAAGCAGCAATTCAACCGATTTTGAAGCGTGTTCCAGTCGACCGGCAGCATTGATCCGAGGCGCCAAGCCAAAATAAATATGATTGACCGAGATCTTTCCGTAAAGTGAAGCCGCCTCCGCCAGATGTTTTATTCCCAAACGCCTCCGCTCATTGATCAAATTTAAACCCCTCACGGCCAGGACTCGATTTTCGGCGGTCAGAGGCACCACATCTGAAACCGTCCCCAAAGAGGCCAGATCCAGCAAAGAAGTTAAAAACTGACTGTCTTTGATCCCGGCTATCCTTAGAAGCGCCCAGGCAAACTTGAAGGCCACCCCTGCCCCTGACAAATATTTAGAAGGATGCGTTCCCGAGATCAGTTTGGGATTGACCCTGGCATAGGCCCGAGGGAGGTTTTCCGGAAGATTATGGTGATCGGTTACAATGACTTCCATTCCCAGGGCATTTGCCTCTTCGACCTCGATGAAGCTCGCGATCCCACAGTCCACGGTGATAATCAGTTTTACGCCCGCCTCTGCGATTCTCTTTACGGATTCAAGGGAGAGACTGTAGCCTTCTCCATAGCGATGCGGGATATAATAAGAGGCCGGGATTCCCAGGAATCTTAAGGTGTGAACCAGGATGGCCGTGCCCGTTACCCCATCCACATCATAATCTCCAAAGACGAGCACTTTTTCATTTTTCTCCCTGGCCAGAAGAACCCTCCGGGCAGCCCGGTCAATATCCGGTATCTCCAGGGGATCCCGGAGGTGCGACAACTTGGGATTCAAGAAACCCTCCGCCTCTTCCATATTTCGGATCCCGCGATTGATCAAGACCTGGGCGGTCAAAGGAGAAATCTTAAGCTCTTGAGAAAGAGTATTCGCGAGGGCGTGTTCAGATTTATAAATTCGCCATATGGTATTCACGCTTTTTTGATCAGGAGTAACTTCTGGCCATATTCTACCGGCTGTCCGTTCTCAACCAGAATCTTAGTGACCCGGCCCTTAACCTCTGCCTCAATCTCATTGAAAAGCTTCATGGCCTCAATGATGCAAACTACTTTGCCCGGTTCCAGCTCATCCCCAACCTCAACAAAGGGGGGAGCTTCGGGAGAGGGAGCGCGGTAAAATGTCCCGACCATGGGAGAGGTAATTGCGGCCAGGCCCTCTTCTTCGGCCTCAGCCGGAGGAGAAATCGGCGGAGCAACCTGGGCAGGAAGGGAATGGCTGCTGACCACTTCTCCTTTTTCTCTCCGAACCTCATACTTGACCCCGCCCTCCTCCACCGCCAGCCCCGTGATATCTTCTTCCTTGATCATTTTAATTAATTTCTTTACCAAATTCCAATCAACCATGTTAGATCACGCCCTTCCGAGATATTTTCCGTCTCGAGTGTCGATCTTAAGCACGTCCCCCACATTCACAAAGAATGGAACCTGGACCACCACCCCGGTCTCCATAGTGGCGGGCTTGCCGCCGGAAACGGTATCGCCCTTAAAGCCGGGAGAGGTCTCCACCACCTTGAGTTCCACCGCAGCGGGCAGGTTCACATCCAGAATTTCATTTTCATAAAAGGAGATGGTAACCACAAAGCCTTCCTTTAGATATTTTGCCGCCTCGCCGATCTTGTCGCGGGCAAGAGAAATTTGTTCATAAGTAGTCTGGTCCATAAAATGAAAGTCGTTCTGGTCCGAGTATAGGAACTGCATTTGCTTATAATCAATGTGCGCCAGTTCGATTTTTTCTCCGGTATTGAAGGTTTTATCCACGATCGCCCCGCTGCGCAGGTTCTTAAGCTTGATCTTTATGCGGGTCTGCTGGGCCGCCCTTTTCTGGTGAAATTCAAGGCAGCGGAAGAGCTCTCCGCCGATTTGAACGGTTACCCCGGGCTTAACATCATTTATGGGGATAGCCATAACCTGTCAAGTATACCAACCTTGACGACCTTTTTCAAGTCAGGTAAAATGGTCGTAATGATCAATCTACTGATACCAGCCGGATATCTCATAGGCGCGATCCCTTTTGGATATTTGATCGCAAAAATATGGAATGTTGACATTCGCCGCTCCGGATCGGGAAATATTGGCGCCACCAATGTTTTCCGCAGTTTGGGACTCTTCCCGGGGCTCATGGTCTTCGCTCTCGACCTTGCCAAGGGAACCTTTGCGATCTATCTTGCTCAACAAATGACCGATCTCCCCTGGGTAATTATTCTGACCGGTCTGGCTACGATTTTAGGGCACATGTATTCTATTTTTCTAAAGTTCAAGGGCGGGCGCGGAGTGTCCACAAGCTTAGGAGTTTTATTGGGAATAGCCCCGGATATCTTTATTGGAACGCTAATTTTTGCCGCTCTGGTCATTTTCATAACCCGCTATGTCTCAGTAGCTTCCATGATCACCCCGATTCTGGTCACGGTCGCCTTCTTTACCCTCAAGCGGCCCCTTCCCTATACCCTGACCGCCGGGATGGTCGCCATATTAATCATCATTCGCCATGCCTCTAATCTTAAAAGATTACTGGAAAAAACCGAACCAAGGGTCGGAGAAAAAGATGCCTAGAAATTCAACTCGAAAAATTTCTGTGATCGGGGCCGGGGCCTGGGGAACCACGCTTTGCATCCTGCTCCAGGAAAAAGGATATGCCCTGACCCTCTGGGCTTACGAGAAAGAGCTGGTCGATCAAATGAAAGAATTCCGAGAAAACAAATTATACCTTCCCGGCTTCCAGCTCCCCGAAAGCATCCAGATCACGGGAGAGATAGAAGAATGCAAAGGCTCGGAAATTTTCATTTTTGCGGTCCCTACTCAATTTTTAAGAAAGGCTGCGGTTCAATTTAAAAAAATCGTGGGAAGCCGTGCCATAGTTGTTTCGGTGAGCAAAGGAATTGAAGATAAAACCTTAAAACTCCCGCAGGAGATCTTAAAAGAGGAGCTCAAAGTCAAGAACTTGGCGGTTCTCTGCGGACCCAATCTCTCCAGGGAAATTGCCAGGGGACTTCCCGCCGCAACCGTGGTTGCCTCAAAAGATATGGGAATCGCGAAATCCATCCAGGAATTATTTACGCTCGAACGCTTCCGGGTCTACACCAATTCCGATCCATTGGGTGTCCAGCTGGGTGGCGCCTTAAAAAACATAATCGCCATCGCGGCGGGGGTGGCAGACGGACTCGAGCTTGGAAATAATGCCACCGCCAGCCTCATGATCAGAGGAATCGCCGAAATCACCCGCTTGGGTTCAGCCATGGGGGCAGACCCCAGGACCTTTGCCGGCCTTTCCGGGATGGGAGACTTAATTGCCACCTGTTCCAGCAAACTCTCCAGAAATCACCAGGTTGGAGAACAGCTTGCTCGGGGCAAGAAACTCTCTCAGGTTCGGGAAAGCATGAAACATGTGGCAGAAGGGGTGATCACCACCAGGGCCGCTCTGGCTCTGGGAGAAAAGTATGGAGTAGAACTTCCGGTCGCTCGCGAAGTTTATCAGGTTCTTTACCAGGGCAAGGATCCCTACCGATCCATCTCTGACCTCATGACCCGCAGCGTAACTAGTGAATAAGACGCGCCTTGGTTTTGGCGCTCTTCTCCTCCATTTTCGTCCTTTGATCGGTCATGCTTTCCAAAATCTCAGGGGTCAAAAGGCGCGGGGTAACAAACACCAACAACTCGTGTTTTTCTTTTTTGCTTATGGTCTTTCGGAAAAGTGACCCAATAAGCGGAATATCCATGAGAATCGGAATTCCATATTCTTCCTGAGTATCCTTATCCTTAACCAGCCCGCCGATGACAAAGGTCTGACCATCTTTTACCATGACCTCGTTTTTGGTTTCAGTGGTATTTTCCTGGGGCAGGTCCCCCACCACGCTCCCATCACTGATCTTTGGTTCGACCGTCATGCGGATAAATCCGCTTTTGGTCACATGGGGAGTGATCTTTAAAGAAGTCCCAACCTCAAGAAATCTTATTTCCTGGGTGGTTGCGGTTTCAGTGATGACCGTAGTTTTGTACCCCAATTTTGAGCCAATCAAGAGGGTTGCTTCTTTATTGCTGATGGTGGTTATGCGAGGATTGGCAATCGTATTATAAGTGATCGCGGTTCTGAGGGAAGAGAGGTAGCCCTCAATGTCTCCAGAAAAAACCTGCGCGTAAAGACCCCGGGCATCCGTATCCGTGGGTCTGCCGGCAAAGTTCTTGGTTTGAACCACGTCATAAGTATCCTGGGGATTGGTGTATTTTGCATCGATCCCCAAATCCCCGGTGTCGGTGTGCCGGATTTCAAGCATGCGGACATCAATCTGAACCTGGGTCGGAGGGATATCCAGTTCCTTGATAAGCTTCTCCAAGCGTGCCAAGTAATCGGAAGTGGTTTGAATGACCAGCACATTGTAGGAGTCATCCACCGAAACCTTGCTCCCTTCCGGCAGTATATCCTTGACCGTGTCCGCAATATCCGAGGGACGAGCATGCTCTAAATAATAAGTGCGCATGATCTTTTTGGTTGAAACGTAAATGGTTCCCGCTTCTTCAAACCAATCCAATCCCTTGGCCTTGAGCAGGGCTTCCAGCCCTTCTCTGGGGGTTACTCCGGTAAAAGTGACGGTTACCTTTCCTTTTACGTCATCCGAGGCAACCACATTGGTATTGGTGGCCTTGGCAAAGATCTGGAGCACCGAATTGATATCCGCATCTTTTAAATTAAGATAAACCTTCCCCTTTCTTATTTCAATATTGGTCGTCCGCTGCGCCCATGCCTGACTGGTAATCATCAGCAATATTAAAATAATTGCTCCAGCTTTTTGAATTTTGCCTTTTAAATATTTAATTTGCATTTTACCTTCCCTCCATTCTTAATATTTTAAGACTTTTCCCTTTTTTTAGCCAGACCTCGGTCCGGAAAATCCTGTCCACCCTCCATCCCATTATTATACTCCCTTCGGTCATCACCTGACCAGAGATAAAAGCTGCCCTCAGGTTGGGGTCCACCCAAATCCCCTCCAATTTTGGTTCCGGCCTCGGCGCTGGTTTTAGTGCTACTCCCGGCTTGGCCTCAATTTCCTTCTTGCTTCTCACCGAGACGCGCAAAGAAAAAGGATCGACCAATTCCCTTGCTTCTCGAACAATCTTCTTTTCCTCGACCAGCTCCATTTTAGCTTCTTCCGCTGCCGGGGTTGGTAACGGGGCGGGCGCGGCCGCCTTTTCCCTGACTTCTTCCAACTTGACTTTACTTACCGGTCTTGCAAAATACGGCGAAACCAGCGGCCAGTAAGTGTAAACTGCGTAACCCAGCACCGCCAAGAGCAATCCAACTAAAATTATTCTTCTCGCCATGCTATCTAAAAATACGCCGTCAGAACAATCTTGACATCCAGCTCCGGCTTCCGGCTCCCTCCCCCGCTGATTTTTAGCGAATCAATCATTACCATGATTTCCAGATCCCGCATAATTCTTAAAAAATCGTATAAGTTCTCGTAAGTGCCCGAGCAGGAAAGATCGAATTTCGGGCCCTTTTCCTCCCCTATCATAGGCTTAATTGAAATTAAATTCAACCCGGATTTTGAGGTCGCCTGGGCCAGAGCGCGCAGGGTTTCCAGGGCCCGTTCTTCCGGAGGAATTTCTCTTTTCACCGAGACGGCCCCGACTCTCTTCTCGAGCCCCTCCAAGATTCTAAGCTTCCCCTCAGCAATCTCCAGTTCCAGCCGGGCGTTTTGTGCCTTCCCCTTTAATTTTCCGATCTCATCCCACTTGGGAGTCAGCAAGAACTGATAGAATATGTAAAAAACAAAAAAACCTAAGGTCACTACCGCCAGTTTTTGTTCTCTCTCAGATAGTTTTATGGGAGGCATCCTTTTCTCCTTGATTAAATTGTCATCTTGGCCACGATCTCAAAATTGAATGCATCCTGTAAATATTCATAATTCTTTACCGCCTGAACGAGCTCTACATCCCCGAAGAATTCGGAGGCGGATAAGGCCAGAACAAATCGGGAAAGGATATTCTCCGCCGTATCCCCGATCTCAAAGGCGGTTCCCCACATATGCAGCTCGCTTGGGGTCAAATTCAGGGAATTGATAAAAACGCTCCTGGGAATAAGCCGGCTGATTTCTTCGAAGACCAGGGGCATCTTGGTTCCCTTTTCTCGACCCGCCATGAATTCCAATCTCTTTTTTTCTTCCGCGATGGCGGCTTTTTCCAGAACATTCAGAGAGGCAATGCGCGGCTTGTATTGCTCGAGCTTCTTTTGGATAGATTTCAATTCCTGGTTTAAACTATAGGCCTGATACCAAAAGACCCCGTAGAAAAGGAGCAAGGCCACCACAAAAGCCGGAACCAGATACTGGGGCTTTGAGTATTTCTGGACCAGCACCTTAAAGTGGTGTTTTACCTCTTCCGGCATTAAATTTACCTTTTCGCCCGCCAGCAGGGCGGCCCCAATCGCCGCGGAGAGGCGCATTACAACTTTTTCAAGCGCGGCTTTATCTGGCAATTTTTCACTGTAGATCCGACCCTCCATGACATCCGGCACCAAAACCGGCGTCCCCAACCCCTCTGAGAGAAAATCTACCAGGTTGATGGTCATGGCGCTTCCGCCGGTAAGATATATCTTGTGGATGGCCGCTTCGCCGGTCTGGCCCTTATAATATTCAAAGGTGCGCATGATCTCGTCCTGGACCCGTTCCAGCGCCGGCCGCACCATGGCCTGCAGCTGAGAAATTGGAATTTCTTCCAGTTTTGGATATTTTTCAACCTCCACCGGTATCCCGTGTTCAACCTTGATCTTTTCGGCTTCATCCGGGCTGATTTCCACCCGACCTTCGGCTGAGACCAAGACTCCGGACATGGCCAGGGTAATGTTTTCTCCGCCGATATTCAGCTCGCGGTTAAATTCAAGATTCCCGTCCTTGAAGATGCTGATGTTGGTGGTGCGCTTTCCCATATAAATTAAAGAAACAATCTTATTTTTTTCTTCCATAACCCGGGATTGGAAGGCTTTCTCCAGGCTATCGGACATGACGCTGATAGACACCAATCTTAATCCCGCTCTCCGAATGATATACTCGATCTCACGAAAAGTTTTTAGGTTGATGCAGGCTGCCACATAATCTCTGGTTTCCGCCTCCATTTTATGGCCTCCGCCGTCTCCGCCCCCGCCATTTCCGAGAGGGTATAGATTTTTACGTAAACATCACCGCCCCCCACCACCACCGAGGCCTCTCTGGTTTTTATCTTTCGGGTCTGAAGGAGTTTGCGCAGGGCCTGGGCCTGGGCATCTTCTTTCTGGGGATGTTTATCCACCAGGGAATAGGGGACTTCGGTCAACCCCCAGCTCTTTAAAACCGTTCTCTCTTTCCCTCTCTCGATCTCAACTACCTTGACTGAGGTAACCCGAAGGTCAATTCCAAGAATTGTTCCAGTACTTGGCATTTGGAAGTATTATATAAAATATGAGGGATTTGTCAAACAGAATTAGTAGACTTCGTCCCAGTGCTGGATCTCAAATCCGCCTTCCTCCTGGTAAACGATCTCTCCGATCCCATTCCAGTCAAGTGTTTCCGGCCCCGTATCCATGACCACGTTCTCGCCGATGCTCTTTAAATAGCTGGTCATGACCATGCCGGTATAATCCAGGTTGTTGCCGATACTGACCTGTCCGCTGGCATAAAAAAGCCCGTCGAGCGTGCAGTTGTTCTTGACCGTGATATCTCCCGGGGTGATAAAGCGCGAACCTTCGTAATCATCCTTGCCGCCAATGATCACATTGTTGTCGATCGATATGTCCTGGCCGGAATACCAGATGCCGATGGAGCCGACAGTCAGATCGTTCTCGACATCGATCTTGCCGCCGATTATCACGGTAAGATTGTCGCCGACGGTTGCCAGGTTTTCAATAGTGAATTTGCCGGTGGCTACCAGGGTGGCGGTGCCGGTGATGGTGATATTAGCGCCGTTGTCAATGGTAATATCCCCATTAACGTAGGTCGTGCCAGAAAGGTTCTGGGTGCCGGAGTAGGTTTTGTCTCCGGGCGGGTAAGTTGCCGCGATCGCTAGCTCACTGCCAAAATAACTCGTTTCCAGGGTGGGGACCTCCAACGGCATCTCAGCGTTCGGCTCGATCGTGCCGGTAATGCCGGAAGTATCACCGGTAATATTCCCGGCAGTGTAGGCATCGCCGCTGACGGTGTCATTCAGTCCCAGGTTGAGGTTACTGTTGAGCAGCACACTGCCGTTCATAAGGGCATTGTTATCCACGTTCGTGTTCCAGCTGCTGTTGCCGCCGCCCGTGTAGTAGACAACGTATTCTGAGGCCAGGGCTGCCAGGCCACCTGCTTGGGCGGTTAACCGAATGCTTCTGGTGTAAGTATTGGCCCCGACCGTGACCACGCCGGTGGCGGTCACAGTGATCCGGCTCCTTCTTTCATCCGTGGTCACTAATGAAAAGGTCCCGCCGGAAAATTCCCGATCGCATGGGGGTGGAGGAGTGGACCAGTTATCGTCATCCACTAGTTGCTTTAAATAATATTGAATTCCTGCCTCGGCAATGTAGAAAGCATCCAAGGAATGATAATTCTTGCTAGCAATGACGGCGTCTGAAGAAATAAAAGTGGAAGTGGCAATGGCCAGAAAGGTCATGGCCAGAACAATAAAAACTGCGGCAATGATAGTGAAACCTTTTTTCCTCTTCTTCACGGTTTTTTGACCCTTATGCGCGCTGCCGATTCAATTACAAATCTATTCCCATCTTTGAGGTCTATGAGCCGGACCCGGATCACCTGCACCTCATCCGTAACCGCGGTCGGGCTGCCATCCTTATCCAGATAAGATAGGGTCAGCCCGCAGGGATCCTGCAGGTTATCCAGCAGAATATCCGAATTTCGCAAAAGAGTTGTAGCTTCCTGCGAAAAGGTTATGGTTTCATTATAGATGTTCAAAAACGTCACTTCTTTGGAAGTGCGGGTGGTAATATTCACATTTTTCTTGGCGCGCTTGAGATCCCGCACCATCCGGTTCACGGCCGCCCGGGTAGAGAGAGCGATGCTTTTTTGCCCGCTTAAAAATCTCCAGGCATCAAATCCCTCCCGGATGTAAAGCGCAAAAATAAAGGAGATGATCCCGATGATGACCATGACCACAATGGCTTCGATTAAAGTAAATCCGCGTTTCATCGGTAACTCGACCTCAGGCTTTCAAGTTGGGTCGGTGCGGCCAGACTGGAATGCCGGATTTTTACCTGGATTTTCTTGTAATCCGTAGCATAGCCAACCGCAGCATCGAGCGCTTCTACCGAAACATAATTCACCACAATTTCATAGCTGTAATCACTCAGATCTCCGCTAAAGTTGGTTTCGCTTTCTGATGCCACATCTGCAAAATCCAGGGCCATGGCCTGCTCAAGCTTGCTTTCAGCCAAGGCCTGGGCCACGGTAAAGACCTCCACATTCACTCCCTTGGCGCCCGAGGTTATAAAAATAGCGATCACCGCATACATAATGATGGCAATGACCACCACTGAAACCACGAGCTCAACTAATGTAAATCCCTTTTTATTTATCATGGGATGCTGATCCTTCCGGTATTGGGTGTAATTTCGATGCTCCGGGTCAAGCCTGCATAGCCTACCGTAATAATGCCTGCGGTAGCAATGGGAACTCCATTCTTATCACCATAGGGTATCCCCAGGGGATGGAATTCAACTTTGTTTCCACCGGCAATATTCACGCCGCTAATTGTAACACCGCCGTAATAATCATGCAAATCCACCACAAAATCCTTGCCGAGCTGAGCAGGGTTTTCAATGGGGGTATCGGTAGCGCCATCCGTCTGATAAACCCGATAAGTGTTGACGGGATCCGCCTCAAAGCTCACCCCGTACCATCCCGCAGTGGAGAGCGCCAGATTCCGAGCATACTGGAGATCCGCCGCCACTTTCTTGGCAGCGGCTTCGAGCCTGATTCCCTTATAGGGATTCATGGCGATAAAAACAAATACGGATAGGATCCCGATGATCACCACGATCACGACCAGCTCGATTACGGTGAATCCCTTGCTTTTCATCTTTGCCGATTTTATCATCTGGCTTCGAAGCGTGCAAACTTTTTTATGCCGGACTGGTGCATAAGAAATTCTAAACAGACCCAGAGGGTCTGCAACCCATAAAGGGTGCTCCTCCAAAAATTTATCTCCGAGGCCTCCGGAAAATAGCGGCAGGGAACGGGGATCTCCCCTGCCCGGAATCCAAAAGCCGAGACCTCGGCCAGGACTTCCGTATCAAAAACAAAATCATCCGAATTCAGCTCAAATGGGATGGTCTCTAAAACCCGGCGGCTAAAAGCCCGAAAACCAGTATGATATTCGGAAAGATTCAGGTTTAAGACCAGATTTTCGACCCAGGTCAAAAAGCGGTTCGAAATAAATTTATAAACGGGCATCCCCCCCGCCAAGGTTCCCCTGCCTCCCCCCAAAATCCTGGACCCAAGCATGATATCCTTTTGGCCCTGGAGAATGGGCTCGATCAGCTCCGGGATTTTAGTGGCGTCATACTGCCAGTCGGGATGGACCATGACCACCACCTCTGCCCCGCGGGCCAGAGCCTCCCGGTAGAGCATTTTTTGATTTCCGCCATAACCCAGATTGCGCGGGGTCTTCAAGACCCGAATTCCAAGCGATTCTGCCATCTCGACCGTTCTATCCCCGGAACAATCATCTCCCAGAATTATTTCGCTCACCCGATCTTTGGGAATATCCTCATAGGTTTTTTGGAGAGTCTTTTCCGCGTTGTATGCGGGCATGACCACCACAACTTTGCTCATGATTAAAACCCGATTTTTTTGTTTACAATATAAAGGGGCCTGGCTTTAACTTCTTCGAATACCCGGCTTAAATATTCCCCGATGATCCCCAGGAAAATAAGCTGAATGCCGCCGATAAACAGGACCGCCACCAAAACCGAAGCCCAGCCCGCCATGGCCTGGCTCGTAAATAGCCTGATATAGATGGCATATAAAATATAAAGAAAGCTCAAGAAAGCAATCAACAGCCCGAGATAGGTCGAAAGCCGGAGCGGGAAAGAAGAAAAGGAGGCAATTCCATCCATGGCAAAAGCCAGCATGCGGGAAAAAGAATATTTTGTTCTTCCGGAGAACCGGGGATCGGCTTGATAGGGAACAAATTCCTGCTTATAGCCCACCCAGCTGATGAGTCCCCGCAAAAAGCGTGCGCGCTCCCTCATGCCCCTTAAGGTTTCAATCACTTTGCCATCCAGCAAGCGGTAATCAGCCGCATTGCCGGGAAGATCGATCTTTCCCATCCTGCCTATCAACCAATAGAAAAATCTGGCAGATAAATTTTTTGAAAATCCGGTTCCTTTGGCTTCTTTTCTTACCGTGTTTACGACTTCTGCCCCGGCTTGCCATTTTTCCAAAAGCTCGGGGATCAATTCCGGCGGATGCTGCAGATCCGCATCCATGGTAATCACCGCCTCACCCGAAGCGTGGTCCAATCCCGCGGAAAGGGCAAGCATCTGGCCAAAATTCCTGGAGAAACTCAAGATCTTGACCTGATGGTCTTTTTGGTTGAGTTCGGTCATGATCTGCAGGGAGCGGTCCGTACTCCCATCGTCGATTAAGATGATCTCATAGGAGAGTTTCTGCGCCTTTAAGACAGAAGAAAGGCGAGCGTAGAGTTCTTGAAGATTCCCCTCTTCATTATAGACGGGAATCGCAACCGATATCTTAGGCCTTCCGAACATGAATAATGGAGATTATACCAGAAATTATAACTATTGATAACCCCAGGAGACTCAAGGCTTCTCCCAGATAATTGTAAAACCTCTTTCCAAAATACAATCTTACCTGGTTCTGATCTGGATAAACCAGCATAAAGGAGGGTGACGCCAGATAGATTTTATCCGCCCCCTCCACCTTCCAGTTGGGGTGATAGGAAACCTTGATGAGATGGGGAAATCCAACCAGATCCGTCTTAAATATTATTTCTTCATCCCTGATCTCTTCCTGGATCGAATATGCTGGCAGCCGGATTGGTTTTCTGGGAAGGAAGTTTAAATTATCGGCTTTTAACCCGAATCTTGCCTGGTCTTTTTCGCTCGATTTTTGAATATAGACAAGATGAATACTATTAAGATTGCTAACTTTAAACCATTCATAGAAATCCTTTTTCCAATCGCGGGTCTCAAACAGGACCGGCTCATTATTCAACGGAACCACATAATGGCCATCGTTTATGGTCAAACCATAAATCTCGTATTCCTCAAAGACCGCTTCCAGCCTAAGCTCGGGAATGGTTTTCGCCTGGCGTTTGGCTTCGGGGCTGCGCGCAATGTACTGGGTAACGTTATACATTTTTAAATGGGGAAGAGCCGCGGGTAAATTAAGGGAAGTGTACTTGTATTGCGGAAAAGGCCCGGAACAGACCCTGGAAACCTCAGATTGAATGTAAAAGACAAAGGGAGCGCTGATGGAAGATTGCATGTACAATCCTTCCAGGGTCTTTCTTCCGGCAAAGTAGGGAAGATTTTCAAATGCCCGCTCGCTCCCGAAAACATTATGCTGGGGAGAGTGCTCATAAACCACTCTGCCATCTTGGGTTTGCGAAAGCTGGCGATTTATTTTTTGAAAGAGGGGCCAGGCGGCTTTGCTCTCAAACCCCTCGTAGTTCCACTTGACCCACCCCTTGATATAAGTAACATTCGGAAGCACCCACACCAGGACCGCAAAAAAGGCGATGAAGGGCAAAAGCTGAAGGATTTTTATTTTCTTTATAAACGCCAAAAGAAAGGTGGCCCCAAAAATAACCAGATACAATTGAATGAAGGGAATGAACCGGATATCCAGCATTCCAATTCTCGGGCCGACATAGTATAAAATCAGGCAGGCCAGAATCACATAACCAAAATATAAGGTTCTCCGATCAAGGCGATTTACAAAAAAAGAATAGAGGCTCAATCCAAAAAATGGCATGAGGATCAAAGGCACTGCTTCGAAAATCGATTTGATCTGCCACCGGGTGACATAGCTGGTGACATACGGAAGGTTCGCAAAAAAAGGGACTAACCAGAAAGAAAGGAGCAGCGCCCCCAGCCCAAAAACCTTGCATAAATATTTGAAATTATCCCAGAAAGCCTTTCTGGTAATCAGGAAAAAAGCGGAAATTACTCCTGAAAAAATCAAGGTATATCCATGGCTTAAGCCCATTAAAAATACCAATAACGCGTTAGAAACAACTTTATTCTTTGACTCGATTCCGTCATAAATATTCCCGGAAAATAAGAGCATTAAGGCCAAACTCAAACCATATGAATATTCGCCCGCCAAAGTGCTGGGGATATTCCCGCCCCACATGGAATTGGCTTCCATAAACAGAAAGGCAAGTGAAAAAGTTGCGGCGATGATCGGCACCGGAAATTGATATCTCAGCAGTCTGAACGCAAAATATACGCAAACCGGCAAAAGAAAAATCCCCAGAACGCTCACGAGCTTGAAGGCCATCGACATGGGGATTAAATAACTTAAGATAACCATGAGCATGAAAGTTAGAGGGAAATAATGATAAAATATGGGAAAGCCCGCATAATTCCCTTGGTCCCATCCCATGATTTTACCTTTAGTTAAGAGCACTTCCTTGAGATAAACTGCCGTGGGATAGTGGGAAGCGGTGTCTCCACCGGTGGTAGTGGTCAAGGAAAAAAGAAAACGGGGCTCAAAAAAAGACAGAAGAAATAAGAATATAAAAATTAAAATGACTAAATCTATGAGATTCTTCTTTTTCATTTCTTAGGGACCGAGCGTCGCAACTGGATGACAGCAAAGACCACGACCAAAACCGCCAAAATGCCTGCCAGATAAATATAGTCAATCCCCAGAACGGTTCTGCTCTGGGCAATTCTGATAAATCCCGGAGTAATGCTCGTGAGGTGGAACCCATCCTTTTCGTATTCCGAAATCGCAAAAACCTGATAGGTGCTTCCGCTCAATGCCGAAAAATTCTTGACTCCGAAGCTCAGGTGGTAATCAGACATGGCCGGGATTCTTATTTGGCAAGCCTCCTCCACCGTAAGTTCCCGGGGAACCACTAAATAGGTTGAAACTGACATCTCCGTCTTACCCATGTTCTTTAAGGCTAATTTTATTTTTCCTGCTTCCCAGAAAGTTGCGGATCCCATCTGCCCTAAAATATCCAAAGAAAGTGCTTCCGCCCGGTAGGAAAAGGTCTGGCAGGTTAAAGCGGAAAATGGATACTGGTTAGCATCGGCGTAATAGATGGTAACGATTAAGGGGTACTGCCCTGGATTTTTATGGTCCAATTTGAAACTGGCCTGAGCGCGGTAAAATTGATTTATCCCAAGCCGCTCCGCTTTTTTAAGCAGGCTCTTCTTCTCTCCCACCCTAATCTCAGCCTGAACACCGTGAGCCGCTTCATCTCCCTCGTTTTTCGCCAAAATGGACACTTTTAAAATATCATTTTCGACTTTTGAGGTTACGGTGGTTTTCAAGCTGATATAGGAAGCTCTGGCAGAAAAGGTGACGGAGATTAAAACCAGCAAAAAGATCGTCAGCTTTTTCATCAAATAACGATTTTCCCGAAATCCGCGAACTGCCGGTAAAGCTTTTCCAGAGATCTTAAAAGCGCCAGACGGTTAATTTTCAATTTTTCATTCTCGTGCATGACCAGCACTTTCTCAAAAAAGAGCTCAATTGGATCGGTGAGCTTTGCCAAAGAATGCGCCGCCTTCTCCCAATTTTCCTGATTAATGGCCTCTCCCACTTCCCAGTTTATTTTCATGTAAAGATCAAAAAGATCCTTCTCTTCTTTGTCTATGAGATCCGCCTCCATCACTTCCTCCCGGGGGGCCCCCTTGGCAATGCGCGAGATGCGGTCCGCCGACTTCACCACTCCCTTGAGCCAATCTTCTGAGACCAGTTTATTCAGGACCTCGGCTTTCTCCCCGCAGTCCAGAATATCATTACAATCAAAAAGCACCGCCTCCACCACATCGTAGCGGATGTGCTTATCCAGCAGCATGGGCCGGTATCGCCCGGCCACAAAATCAAAGATCTGCTTTTTTATCTTGGGAAAATCCTGATAGCCGGTTTCTCCCTTTTCAAAAAGATAGCCCAAAAAGACCGGCTCATAGAGCTTGTAGCCGTGTTCGATGACCTCATCCAAAAAAAGGTTAATCTTTTTCTCCAGCACAATGCGGATGATGCCGTGCACGGCGCGGCGCAGGCCATAGGGGTCTTCCGAGCCGGTGGGGACAGCCCCTACGCTAAAGCAACCCACTAATGAATCAATCCTATCCGCCAGAGCCACCGCCGTCCCTTCCATGGATTGCGGAACTTTATCCCCGGCATATCTCGGCAGGTAATGCTCAAAAATGCCCTGGGCTACCCTTGGATTTTCTCCCGAAAGCAAGGCGTATTCCTTCCCCATGATCCCCTGCAGCTCCGGAAATTCGTAGACCATCTTGGTGGTCAGGTCCGCTTTGCAAAGTTCAGCAATTCTTCTGGCAATCTTTATCCCTTCCTCCTCCAACCCAAACCGTTTCCCCATCCACTCTGACAACTTCCCGATCCTTTCTACCTTGTGCGAGACGGTTCCCAGCTTCTCAAAGAATGCGATCCTTTCCAGATCGGCAACTCTAACTTTGAGCGGCAGCTTTTTATCTTCTTCAAAAAAGAAGCGTGCGTCCGAGAGACGTGCTGAAAGGACTTTCTGATTCCCCTCCACCACCCCGGGATTTTTGCAGCCGTCCGTGACCACCACAAACCTGGCAATCGGTTTGCCAGCATTATCCACCATTGGAAAATATTTTTGGTTTTTTTGCATGGAGGTCACCAGCACATCCTGCGGCAAACTTAAAAATTCTTGGTTGAATTTTCCAACATAGGCTATCGGATTTTCAACCAGAAAGGTTACTTCATCCAGCAGCTCTTCCTCAACCAAAGCTTCCGCCTTAGATCTTTTAGCTATTGCTGCAACTTTTTCCCTGATCATTGCTCTTCTTTCGGTTTGGTCAACTATTACTCCAAGCTTCAGCAGAAGCTTTTTATATGATAATAATTCCGCATTTTTGATCTTTGAACTTTGAGCTTTGAGCTTCAGATAGCGGTGTCCTTCTGTTTTATTAGAAGACTTAATCCCCGCCAATGTAAACTTTACGATTTTGCTTCCGCACAACGCTGCAATCCAGTGAATAGGCCGAATAAACTTGAAGTCTCGCTCTCCCCAGCGCATAGCTAAGGGCTGATAAAGCGAGGAG
>Ga0111227_1037_pt1 | contig 17226 bp, 23 predicted proteins | sample DeeMarSWOR152_54_FD_80391 | JGI IMG/M metagenome (GOLD analysis project Ga0111227, IMG submission 80391) | candidate division WOR-1 bacterium DG_54_3 | reverse complement strand
CCAAAATGACTGCAAGCTTTTGTTCCTTGTCAGATTCCGCATAAATCCGAACCAACGGTTCGGTCCCCGAAGGCCGGGCCAGGACCCAGCTTCCATCCGAGAGGATCATTTTTACTCCGTCCATTTTGTTGACCTTTACCACTTTAGCTTGGGCTAGCTCCTGGGGAGTCTCATCTCTCAACCTTTTCATAAATTCCTGCTTCTCTTTTTCCTCAAGTTTAAGATTGATGCGTTTGGTATATACCTCTCCGGTGGTTTTAATCAGCTCCTCCCAAATTTCTGAAAGCGGCATTTTGCGCTTGGCCAGCATTTCCACGATCAGCAAATCCGCCAGGATGCCATCCTTTTCTGGAATGTGTCCCTTTATGGAGAAGCCCCCGCTTTCCTCACCACCGATTATGACGTCCTCCTGCATCATGATCTTTGCAATATGTTTAAATCCAACCGGTGTTTCATGCACTTTAATCTTATGTCGAGCGGCAACGCGGTCAATAAGGTGAGTGGTTGCCACGGACCTGACTACCGAACCCGTATACTTCTTTTCAGAAACCAGATATTCAAACACCAATGACAAAATCTGATTGGCATTCATGAAAACGCCTTTCTCATCCACCACCCCAAAGCGGTCCGCATCCCCATCATTGGCCAGGCCCACATCCGCAGATAGCTCAGGAACCATGGTTTTTAATTCACCCAGATTCTCATCACTCGGTTCTGCGTTCTTACCTCCAAACAGAACATCCCGCTGGCTATGAATGGCCTCAACCCGACAGCCAAAATTTTGCAAAATCTTATCCAAATATCCCCTGCCCGCCCCATGCATTGAATCATAAGCAACTTTCAGTTTTGCCTTGCGGATCAACGCCGTGTCTACAAAAGACTCAATGTATTTCATATATCTTTGCCGGGGCTCGAAACGCTCTACTTTCCCCTTCTTAGCCGCCATCGGTAAAACTAAATCCTTATTTGAATTCTCTTGGATTTCCGAAGTTGTGGCTTCGTCGGCCGGCCCGGCATAATCCGGTATAAATTTGATGCCGCAATACTCGGCCGGATTATGGGAAGCGGTAAGCATGACTGCTCCGGCCGCTTTTTTATCCTTGACCTCCCAGGCCACCACTGGAGTAGGCGTATCTCGTTCCGTCAGATAAACATTTATGCCGGCATCCTCCATGACTTTCGAGACTTCCTCGGCAAACTTATCCGCCAGGAAACGTGGATCGTATCCTATAATCAGGGGCTTTTTGTTTAGCTTGTGATTGATAAGGTAAAGCGCAATGGCCCTTGCCACTTTACCGACATTGGCAAAGGTAAATTCGTCTGAAATTATGGCTCTCCAACCGTCAGTTCCAAATTTAATCATGATATTCTTACCAGTTCGGAGGAGGGAGGATTCGAACCCCCGATACGCTTACGCGTATAGACGCTTTCGAGGCGTCCGCCTTCAACCACTCGGCCACTCCTCCAAAGAGCGGAAGGGGTGGGATTTGAACCCACGGTACCATTGCTGGTACACACGCTCTCCAGGCGTGCCGGATAAGCCACTCTCGCACCCTTCCATAAAAAGCGCCCAGGGCGATTCGAACGCCCGACCTCTTCCTCCGCAGGGAAGCGCTCTATCCAGCTGAGCTATGGGCGCATGCTATGCGTATTGTATAATGAAAAAGTTAGATAAGCAAGAAACCTAGATTTTAATAAAAGACATACAATGAAAAAATCACGAGCAGTAGGAGGCCGCTGAAGAGGAAAATTAAGGAGAGTAAATAGTTCCGGTCAAAGAGCCAACGCTCAATCTTGAAGGCGCCCACGTCATAGACCTCGCCCACAAAATAATTCCTATTGATATGATCGTTTATCTCTACGAATTTCTCAAAGAAGACAAGCATGGCGAGTCCAACCACTAAGGCGATCAGACCGGAGAGAAAGGTCACGATCTTCAACAAAATCAGCATAGGATCCTCGATCTAAATTTCAAAACAACTTGATGGGCAGCTCGGGCATGAGTTCTTCTTTTAATTCCTCTTTGAATTCTTCCTTGATTTCTTCCTCTACCCTCTCTTCCTCTTTTTCAACCTCTTCCTCTTCCTCAGCCTCTTCCCCAAACCTAATAACCCCCATTTCTATCTTCGCATAACCCTTAGGTCTTTCAAAAAGATAAGCGGGCTGCTTGGCAAACTTAACATTCTTTAAATAATTATAGGAGCCATCTTCCTCCTCAGTTTTCATTATTAGGTCTTTATATTTCGTAGATATCCATTGATAAATGGTGTATTCCCACTTCGTCTTCCCGTCTTCGATAATCTTAGTAGTGATTTTATATTTATTGCAAAGTATGCCACTTATTTTTTCTGTGCCCAATAATTTCTTCTCGACCTTAAACTCCGTTTTTACTTTTTGTTTGAGCTCCTTTTCTATCTCGGCCATAGCGGCTATTAACTGTTCCGTGGAAAGTTTTTGCTCCATATATTTCTTTTCTTCAGGAATGAGTATCCACAAGACCTTCTTATCATACCTGAATATAATAATTGATTTTTCCCCTTCTTCATCTTCTCCTTCAGCTCGCAATTTATCCTTGGTAACATAAGCTTTTCCCCTGGTTACCTCCTTCTCTTTCCCAACCATTTGGACATTGACGCTATCCGCCGAAAAATCCAGGGCCAGGGCAGAAACCGAAAGCACGAAAACAGAAAGCACGAATAAACCCACAATTTTCCTAAACATAAAACCCCCTTTTTCTTGATAATATGATATTACTCCCAGCTAAGAAAGATGTCAAGTATCCTTCACTTGATCTTTTCCTGAGGCCCTAGACTTCTTTGCGCTCTTTCGAATACATATACGCTGAAACCAGCGCCGTGATGGGGATACAAAGCACCAGGCCAATGCTGCCGGCCAGAGCCCTGACCACCTCGGAAGCGATCATTTCCAGGTTCAGGAGCTTTGAAAGAGCAACCTGATTGGCGACCAGCAAAAGCAAAAGGGGCAAGGCCGAACCGGTATAGGCTAAAATCAAGGTATTGGACATGGTCCCCATGACATCTCTGCCTACATTCATCCCCGCATTAAATAAGTTCTGAAAATTGGCATCGGGATGGACCTTGCGCACCTCATCCACCGCCGAAGCAATTGACATGCCAATGTCCATAACCGCACCCAAAGCACCCAGCAAGATACTGCCGAAAAGAAGCCCCTGATAATCTATTTTCAAATTCATGGAATAAAGCAGGATCCTGGATTCCTCCGTGCTCATCCCGGTGAGATGCATCATTTTACCCACCGCAAACGCCAAAATCCCGGCGATCGCCACGCCCAAAATGGTGCCGATGGCAGCGCTCAGGCTTTTTGCGCTTTTACCGCCGATGATCCTGAAAACAATCAATGAAACCGTGCCGGCAATGAAGATCGAAACCAGCAAGGGATTGAATCCCCAGAGCGTGAACGGGAACAAGATCAGGAATATCAAGGCAATGGTTATGAGCAAGCTGATAAGAGATTTAAATCCCTTTAGCCCGCCGATTATTATCAAAAGAAAAGCATATAAAAAAGCCAGCCAGAAGATCGGCACATCCCGGGCATAATCCGCCACGTGAAAGAGCGGGCTGCCGTCCGGACTTTCGGCTGGAGAAGGGTTTTCATCCACATAAAGGATGACTTTATCTCCCGGTTTGAGGATTATCTCTCCGCCCATCATGCTGGAAGCCATGTGCTCCACAAAGATCACTTTATTCTTGAATTTTCCGCTGAGGATTTTTAGAACGATATCCTGGGAGATCTCTTTGATCTGCGATTCCGCCAGACCCTCGTTTTCAAAGGTCTCAACCTCTAGAACCTTGGCCTTGACATACTTCGGTTGTGGAATTGAATCCGCCAGTGCTGCTGACAGAAACGCGCTCAGAAGAAAAATAATTATGCCAAATGCATGTTTTATATATTTATTCATGCCCTGCTTATTATAACAGCCTCGAATTATTTTTTAAATCTCTTGAGATTCAATAAGCTTACTTAATTTTATCAAGGTCTTAGGATTTATCACATGTTCTATCTTACAAGCATCTTCCTCAGCCGTAAACTTATCAACTCCTAAAATATTACGTAAGAATTTATATAACGTTATATGCCGCCGGTTTACGCTTTGGGCAAGCCGGATCCCCTTTCGAGTTAAAGTAATAAAACCATATTTTTGATAATTTACAAGTTTTGCTCGCTTAAGTTTTACCAAGGCTTCGGTGACACTCGGCATTTTAACTCTTAATCCTTTGGCAATGTCTCTTACATGAGCATGTCCATGCTCTTTTTCCAGAAGATATATTGTTTCTAGATAATTTTCTGTATTTGAGGTTAATTTCTTTGACACATGAACGCCTTTATAATAATAAATTAAGCAAGCTTCCCACCAAAATCGAAGTCGCGATCATGATGCCCGCGGCTTTAAGCATGTCTTTCCACCCAATTTCCTTGATCAAAACGATAAAAGTGGCGATGCAGGGAAAGAACATAGAAAGGACTACGCAACCGATGATCAATTGTTTCACGCTAAGATCGAGCGGGGTAAACATTCCCACCGCGACATCCTTTCTTAAGAACCCAATGACGATCGCGGCGACCGCTTCCCGTGGCAGCCCTAAAAGTCCCGTAACTACCGGTGCAGAGAAGTTCGCAATAAAATCGAAGATGCCCAGCGCATAAAGAAGGTTCACGATCAATACCCCCATCAGAACGATGGGCAGGGCTTCCCGCAGAAAACCCTTGGCCCGCCACCAGACCTTTCTCGACAAAATCCTCAAAGGGGGAAAGCGGTAAGGGGGTATCTCCAGCAGAAGTTCCGGGCTGAAGCCGGGAAGCAATTTATTCAACACAAACCCCAGCGTCACCCAGGTTAAAAATAAAACCAGGTAAACAAGCGCTACCGGCCCTCCCCCGTACTTGCCCAGGACCCCGATGATCATGGCCTGCAGAGCCGCGCAGGGAACCCCGATCGAGATCAGGGTTGAGGCAATAAACCTTTCCCTTTTGCTCTCCAGGATGCGTGTGGCCAGGATCCCCGGAACGTTGCAGCCAAAACCCAGGAGGGTCGGAACAATGGCGAAGCCGTGGAGCCCGATGCGGTGCATAAGGTTATCCATTAAGACCGCAAGCCTGGGCAAATATCCCGAATCCTCCAGTGCTCCCAGGACTAGGTAGAAAGAGAGAACATAAGGCAAAACCACGCCAATCGGCACAAAGATCCCGGTGGTCAGAAGGCCAAAAGACTGCATGTAATCGACCCCGCCCTTGATCAATTTTCCAACCAACACGTCGTGCCAGAATCCAGCTGAACCGAGCAGCAGGCTTAGTTTCATAATTAAAGGAGTATAGAAATTTTCGAAAAGTGGTTCAAAAACATATCCAATCAATCCCTCTCCGATGAACCTGATGACTTTAAAGGCCAGATAAGCTACCAGAGCCGCTATGGGCAAACCAGTGCGGGGCTTAACCGTCAGGTCCTGTATCCTTTCCCAAAAGGTGTGATGGCGATGCTCGATCCACTGCACTTCTTTGACAACCCTGCCTATGTCCTCCCAGCGCTCCTGGCGGGTATGATGGCGGACCCTGGGAGTCCGCGCCTTGTGAACTTCCGCGATCAGTTTCACGAACCCCTCCCCTGTGACCGCCACGGTGGGAACGACAGGAACATCCAGCCATTTTGAAAGCTTTTCAACATCAATATGAATTCCCCGGTGTTTGGTATCATCCCACATGTTCAGGGCTACGATAACCGGGATCCTTTGTTCCATAAGCTCCAGGGTAAGATAGAGATTTCTTTCCAGATTGGTCGCGTCCACTACATTGATAATGATATCCCCCTCTTTGATCGCCTCCCTCGTCGCCTCTTTGAACATTTCGCAAGCTACTTCTTCGGCCTTGCAGGTCGGCTCCAGGGTATAGGTGCCGGGAACATCGATCACCTCGGCCTTTTTTCCTCCCACGAGCATATGCCCCCTGGTAAACTCAACCGTGGTTCCCGGATAATTAGAAGTTATGACGTGGACACCGGTCAGTCTTGAAAAGAAGGCGCTTTTCCCAACGTTGGGGTTACCCATCAAGAGGACTTTTTTCATTTGTGGAGCTCTACCATTACCTTGGAGGCCAGCCCGAATCCAATGCCTGCCTGAGTGTTGCCTACCCGGACCGTGACCGGGCCGCGCAGGAACGCCCCGCTGACCTTGGTAATCTTTTTGCCGGGCCTTATTCCCATGTTCTCCAGACGGCAAGCGGCCCCAAAACCACCCGCAATCCCAACTACCACCCCGCTTTGTCCGGATCGCATCTGGATCAACGACACTATATTTTTTGATTCAGGGGACATATCCATATTAGGCGCACCTAACTTAATTCAAATAACGATACAATAACCGCGAAGAATTGTCAAGAAGTTAAAATCAAAGTTTAGAAGTGTCCAGGATGCTCCCTGCTCCAACCTTAAGAAAGTCATTGCCGAATTCTTTTTGAAAGAGAGAAATCGCCTTTTCTCCGGTGCAATGGCAGGGGGCGAGCTTTTTGACCTCGAGGTCCTTGAGTTCGGCAATAATCTTTTCAACTTGCCCCGCACCTAAAGCCCCGAGATGAAAGCCCCCTATCACAAAATAGACCTCCTTTTTCAATAACTCCTTTGAGCGACGCACGATCTCCACTATCCCCGGATGCGAACAGCCGGTCACAATGATTAAGCCTTTATCTGTATCCAGTATTAATGATTGCTCTTTTAGCACCCCTCCCAGTTCTCCGGTGGTGTAAACTCCCGGAATAATTTCCTGGAACCCGGCAACTTCAAAAAGCCCTGCGCCCGAGGCTTTTACTTTGTCTTTCAAGCTCTCCGGAAAAGACTTTAAAAAATAGACTTTTTGGCCCGGCCTTAGAATGGCGGAAAGCCCGCCAACATGGTCCCAGTGTTCGTGAGAAACCACCACAAATTCAATCGACTTCGGGTCGGATCCCATTTTTTTCATATTCTCCGCAAGCACTTGAGCGTTTCCGCCGGTATCAAAAAGAATATTTCTTCCTCTGTATTTCACCAGCGCGGAAAATCCCCAGTCCGGCTTGATCTCCTTGTTGACCGAAGTATTATCATAATAAATCTTTATCACGGGCATATCTACCTCCTTTCCCCAAGCGGAAATTGATAAGAAAAAGATAAAAAAAATTGATAATGCTTTAAACCTCATTTTCTATTAGATTCCATATCCGAGTGATTTCCTGAGCAATCTCAGATTGAGGATCATACTCAATAATTGTCTTCTCCACTCTCATCGCTTTGTTTACTTGGCTATCATAAGGTAGCTTCCCTATTACTTTAATTGACTTTTTTTCACAAATTTCTTCTATCCTCTGGACGTTTTCCAGATTTATATCGTACTTGTTGATACCAACCAGGGTCTTGATCTTGAAATGTTCCGTTAAGTCGATAATTCTCTCCAAGTCGTGTATTCCAGAAAGGGTCGGTTCTGAAACAACCAGAGCCAGGTTCACTCCGGCCAGAGAAGCAATTACCGGACAACCAATTCCAGGGGGACCATCGATTAGAATATATTCCGAGTTATTCTTCTGAGCGATCTCTCTTGCCCTCTTCCGGACCAGGGTTACCAGTTTCCCCGAGTTTTCCTCGGCGATGCCCAGCCGGGCATGGATAGGGTATAAAATATAAAAAATATTATAAGAAACATTAGAAGAAAACCTGTAACATAGCAGCATTATAATAATCCCGGTCAACGCTCCGAAAAGAGTAAAAGCCGCATGGTTTTTTAATTCTTTTGCTATTTGCTTAATCATTCTTATCATCCTTATATATATCACTTTTTTAATGCATAAACAACTCTTATTGCCATCCATTCACCGCCGATTGAAAGGCAAAGTTGAGGATGTTACAATAACGCTTATGAACACCCCTGAAATCCCGAACAAAAGCAAAAACATCTTAGCCTCTTTCTATAAAGCGCTTAAAAATTTTGGAGCAATGCTCCCGATGCTGCTCGGCATCACCTTACTTTTAGGCCTTTTTCAAACATTTGTGTCAAACCAGATAATTTCTTCTGTGTTTTCAGGAAATTTATGGCGAGATGCCTTAATCGGAGCCATGACCGGCAGTATTTCTGCCGGGAATCCAATCATCAGCTACATAATTGGGGGGGAACTTTTAAAACAAGAGGTGAGCCTTCTGGCGGTAACCTCGTTCATGGTAGCATGGGTCACGGTCGGCGTAATTCAACTTCCTGCTGAAGCACTTATTCTTGGACGACGGTTTGCCATTGCCAGAAATATTATAAGCTTTATCCTGTCCATTCTGGTGTCAATTGCAACCGTCGCCACGCTGACCCTGATTCAGTAAAGAGGAAAAAAATGGAGAAAAAAAAGAAAGGCAAGGCATATGCCGGATATTATTTTTTAGGGTTGGTTGTTTTTCTATATTTCTTTCTTTTTCTTTTCGAGCCAGAAAAAACACAAAGCTCTCTCCTGGCAACTGGAAACCTGCTTGTGAAAATCATTCCTGTGCTTATTCTTGTTGTTTTTTTTATGGGGATCATGAATTATTTTATTGGCCCCCAAAAAGTCCTGAAGTACGTCGGGAAGGGATCCGGCATCAAAGGCTGGTTTCTAGCCATATCTACGGGGATACTAAGCCACGGTCCGGTTTATGTGTGGTTCCCTTTACTAAAAGAACTCCGCGACCGAGGAATGCGGAAAGGATTGGTCGCAGCCTTCTTGTATAACAGATCAGTAAAGATTCCTCTGCTGCCTGTAATGATTTATTACTTCGGATTGACCTTCGCCGTGGTGCTGCTATTTTATATGGTCATTGCTTCGGTGGTCGAAGGAAAAATCGTTGAAACGCTAGAGGAATGAAATCCCAGGGCTTTTCTTCTCATTCATATGCGGCGCCTCCCGGGAAAAATTTAGCGCCTTTATAAATTTCTCTTGAAAATCAGGATGGGATGAAAGATCTATATGCTTCACTTTATGTGGCAGCTCAGAGATAATCCTTTCGTTTTTTCGCGAGAACAGGATCTCTTTAGCCCCTTCCAAAACCGCATCCTCGACAGGCACAATCTTCGCAGAAGAAATTTCTGGGACCATTCCTATTCTCAAAGCGCTCTCTGGATTAAGATAATTGCCAAAGGCCCCTGCCAGAAAAATAGTTTTTATATCCTCTTTTTTAATCCCGTACTCTTTAATTAAAATCTCAATGCCCGAAGCGATCGCCCCTTTGGCCAGCTGCAACTCCCTTATATCCCCCTGTGTGAGAGAGATGCTCTTCGATATCTTTATTTTATTCCCCTTTTTTATTCTGCCGGTATAATCAATTAAGCCCAGATCTAAACTCGCTGCCACAGCATCCACTAATCCACTTCCACATATTCCGACGGGTGAATCGTTAGAAATGGTCGAAAATGAAAAATTCCCTTCCCTAACAAACACCTTATCGATGGCTCCTGTCTCCGCTCTCATTCCCATAGATATACGCGCTCCTTCAAGCGCCGGACCGGCAGCTGCCGAAGCACAAAGCAATCTGTCCGAGTTACCAAGAACAATCTCTGTATTTGTTCCAATATCTAAAAGAAGTGAGATTTCCGAAGTTTTATAGATTTTAGATTTAATTATGTCTGCCAATGCATCCCCACCTACAAAACCAGCAATATTCGGAAAAATGAAGATTTTGACATCTCCAAAATTTTCAAAACCCAGAGTCTTTGCTTTCCCCTTATAGGCTTTTTTAATCCTGGGAGCAAAGGGGGCGCGGCTCAAAGTTTCAACAGATTCCTTAAGCAGGATATGCTGCATGGGAGCATTGCCAGCAATCATAATCTTTCTTAAGCTTTTTGAAGAAAGAGCGCTCACCATCAAAAGCTCTCTCAGCATTTCTTCCAGAGCTCTGATTACCAGAGAGTTTAATCTATCGAGCCCCTCCTTCTTCTCCAGGGCATAACTGATCCTGGAAATCACATCTGCTCCCAAAATGGCCTGAGGATTGTTAAAAGAAATAAAGGCAATTTCTTTTTTGCTCTTTAAATCTAAAAGCGAAATCGCTAAAGTTGTAGTACCAAGGTCAATAACCGCTCCATGGGGATTCTCTCTGTTAGCCCTTAAAAGCCTTAATATGCGCGGCTTACTTTGTTGAGGCACGCGAACCTTCAGGTCGGAGTTTACTTTAGTCTGACAGGCCAATGCCTCTTTGCCGGCTATTTTTATCTTACACTTTTTGCAAGTGCCATGCCCGCCACAGGGAGCGTCAATGATTATACCGGCTAAAGCAGCAGCTTCTAAAAGAGAGGTGCCGCTTTTGACCTCAATGCTTTTTCCTTGTGGGAAACTAACCTTGCATAAAGCCACTAATATTCAATTCCCTTTCTAGCTGGGATGCCTTTATCAAAAACATGTTTTACCTTCTTAATCACTGAAACTCCATTTGCAAATTGATAAAGCCGCCTAGAAGCACGTCTTCCGGTAAGTACTACATCCATAGATTTTGGAATTCCTTTTAAAAACCCCAAGACTTCTTTTAAGTTTAAAAGCCTTATAGCAATGGCTAAGTTTATTTCATCAAGTATTAATAAATTCGGTTTCCTTTTCAGGGCCTTCTTCGCAAATTCAAAACCTGCCTTAGCTAATTTTTTATCTTCTTCAGTAGGATGTCTGAGATTTACAAATTCCTTGCGGCCAAATTGATATAATTTTAACCGCGGGGATAATCTTTGAGCTGCTTTGTATTCTCCAGTATCCTTGCGCCCTTTCATAAACTGAATGACCACAACCTTATGCTTGTGTCCGATAGAGCGCAGCGCTAACCCCAAAGCCGCGATCGTTTTTCCTCCCCCATTACCAGTAAATAAATATATCATTGATATTCTCCTTGTTACAATTTTTTAATCCTAGACCTACTTCCAAAAATTCAAAATATAGCCTCTGTTATAATAATCGTCATGCAGAAGTGTTTTTAAAATTTTTCCCTTGAAATGAAAATTCATGCTTTCTATCTCTTTAATAATATCTTCTAAATCCATATTTCCCAATCCCCAACCAGGTGAGTCTAACTTATAGTGTTTGGGATAGATAGAAAGGATCCCGCCCGAGTTCAAAATTCTATAAATCTTTCTATATAACCCATTTCTATGAGATACAAGATGTATAACATCATAAAGAAGAACAACATCAACCGTCATCTTGATTGTTTTGGGGATTTCCAAGCTTTCTCTGGCTGCTATTGGCTTTATATTATCTAAGTTTTCTTTCCTCGCAATTTGAGCCAATTCACCAAGAAGACTTTTGTCTTTATCCACCGCAAATACTTTCCCTTCTTTCCCAACTACCTTTGCGGCTGGAATTGTATAATGACCTTCTCCACAACCAAAATCTAACACCTTTTGGCCCTTCTTAACGCCTATTTCTTTTAGAAACTTTTCTCCGTCGCTTTCTAGCCATCTTTCAACATCGGTCTTCATATTTTTTTATATACAGAAGCCTTTTTGCCTTCAATGCTTAAGGGTTTATCCATCCGGTCATCTATTTTTATGGTCGTCACAACCCTTTTCACCGACTCTTTGAAGCAAGATTCATGCATTTCTCTTGCTGTATTAAGTAATTCAACCAATTCTCCTTCAATAACTGTACCCATAGAACTTAATTCATATTTCATTCCCTTGTTTTCTAAAAGTTTCAAAGCCGATGCCACATACTTACTAACAGAGGTACTCCCTGTTCCCACTGGAACTATACTAATTTCTAGAATTGCCATGGATCCCTCCTTATTTTAAATACTATCGGTGCCAAATAAAGCTTTACAAAGCTTCTCTCCAACTATGTTTTCCTGTCCCCGATATATTTCCCTAATGCAAAATATGTCTTGTGACTGTAAAATATAGGATCAAGCATTTTCTTTTGTTTTGAAAGGTCGTTTATATAAACTCCCTTATCAGCAGAAAGAGAAATTGCCGTTCCAACAATTATCACCCTTTCATCGATCTCAAATATATTTTTTAATTTGCATTCTATATGCCCCTTGCATTCTCCGATCCGGGGAATCTTCAGTTTTATACCAGGAATAGGTGTAAGCTTTGTTTCTTTAAACTCGTCAATGTCTTTTGGAAATCTAGTAGCTGCAATGTTTATTTGATGAAGCAGATCACAACTTGCAAGATTTAAAGTGAATCCTCCAGTTGCTTTAATATTAAGATATGTATCACGGTCCTTGGTTGAAGAAAGCGCATAGATTAAAGGGTGATAGGAAATAGGCATTACCATACCGTAAGGAGCAATATTAGGAATACCCTTCTCACTTACGGTAGAAATCAAATAAACTGCTAGTCCCGGATGCAGGATATCCCATTCCTCTAAAGGAATTTCAAGCTTTTCCATAATTGTTTACTTCTTTTTTTGTTCTATATAGTTTCTAGAATTTGCCCAAAGTAATTGCTTCATTTGGGCATTCCTGGACACAGATTCCGCAACCGGTGCACTTATCTTTATCAATTTCGGCTATAATATTTATTTTGATTGCTTCTTGCGGACAAGCAGGGACGCAGATTCCGCAAGCAGTGCATTTGTCATTATCGATTATCGCTTTTAAGGGTATTCTCTGTATTTGTGGTAGTTGCATACCTTGTCCCATTCCTCTGCCCATTCCTCTACCCATTCCCATACCTCTACCCATTCCCCGACCTCTACCAAAACCCCTCCCGGTTCCGGGTCCGCTTCCCCAAGCTGGCCCTGTTCCATCTCCTCCCGGCATATAAAACACCTCTCTTTCTATCCTTTTTCGTATTCCCGTTCTCCAAAAATCCTAGTACCGATCCTTACCAGATTGGCCCCTTCCTCAATCGCAATCTTGTAAGAGTTAGTCATCCCCATGGAAAGATATTTCATTTCAACTCCAGGCAAATCCAGGGCTTTAATTTTATCAAAGATCTTTTTAGTTTCTACAAAATATGGCCTTGAATCTTCGGGATTACCAAAACGGGGCCCCATGGTCATCAGTCCCATTACTTTTATGTTTCTAAGCCCTAAGATTTGCTTTATTAAAGCCTCAGTATTTTCCGGCAGGACGCCAAACTTCTGCTTTTCTCTGCCGCTGTTTATCTCAACCAAAACTGGCATGATTTTGCTGATTTGCCCACACCTTTTATCAATCACCTCTGCTATCTCATAAGAATCCACTGTTTCAATCAGATCAAATATTTCAACTGCCTTCTTTACCTTGTTTTTCTGAAGGTGGCCAATGAAGTGCCACTTCGCTTTTTCCCCAATTTGCTTAAATGCTCTGAGCGCTTCCTGAACATAATTTTCTCCGATGATTTTTACGCCTGCATCAACCGCTTCCTGAATCTCAGCCGGGGTGCGGGTCTTAGCAGCAGCAGCCAACTCTATACCTTCTGGTAATTCAGCTAATATTTTTTGCGCATTCTCTTTAATCATTTGGACCTTTCTCCTTAAGACCAAGGATATTTCTTGAAATACAATTTGGATACTTTTTAATTTCTAAATCCATTTATGTTTTCCTATCCCAGATGTATTCTCATTGCAATCCGCATGTCCCAGTGGGACAAGAAGAGAAGCCTCCTGAATCTGAAGTATGAGAATTCATGACCGAAACATTGCTGAAACTTCGGATAGTTTTGCTGCTTTTACACTCTGGACAGCTCTGTTTCTCTCCGGCCTTAGATATTGGCAACTTTACCTCAAATTCCTTCCCGCAATCCTTACACTTAAACTCATAAATTGGCATTATCTTACCTCCTCGATCATTTTCCTGTGAGTTAAAAAAGGAATATAAGGAATATCCCTTTTACTTACAAATTTCGCCTCTTTCACCTCACTGTTTATAGAAATATTCTCATGCAACACATCAACTAAATAGCCAATTACCAAGAGGCTTCCATATTTCCTGGTCCTCTGAATATAAACTCCTATTAACTTTGTAATTTCCCCGTCTATTCCCGTTTCTTCCTTTAGTTCTCTCAAACAAGTATCTTCGGGAGTTTCATCCTGCTCAACAAATCCACCGGGTAAAGCCCAGCTATTCTTGCCGGGTTCAAGATTTCTTTTAGCTATGAGTATTTTGCCTTCATCATTTACTGCTGCGCAAGCCACAACCGGCAGGGGATTTTCATAATTTACCCAGCCGCATCTTTGACAAAACAATCTCTTCCGGCCATCTACCTTGCCATGGCGCAAAGGATACTTACATAAAGGGCAAAATTTAAAAGTTTTCATCAAAAAGTAATAACCTTATCTGCTTCCTTGATCCATTCTGCTAGCTCAGCTATTTTAGCCGTCTTAGTTCCTTCAAAATAAGGCTCCCCCTTATGGATACCACACCGCACCATACACGTACCACAAACCTTGACCCCTACTCCCTTATTAATCAACTCCTTGAGCATTTGCCCAAGATGGAAATAACCTTCAGGCGGCTGAGTAACTTCACGGGCTAAATCTACTGAATCGTTCATCAAGAAGATTCGAACCAGAGTTTTTGTTTCTAGCAACTTCTCTGCCAATCTTAAGGCATTCCATGTTACATCTGTCCCATCGTACGGATTCCGGTTGAAAATAATTAATATATTCATCCGTTTTCCTTCCTTAATTTCTGTTAACTGGAACTTTCGCAAATCATTTTATGAATCTTCCATCATCTTTTGATGTTGGAAGTTTATGCACACTTTTCTCAAGCCATCCTATTTTGCTTGCTTCTCTTATATCAAATTCCGGCACATAAGGTTTAATATCCAGAAGGGGCGTCCCATCTAAAATGTCTACGTCTTGAATATGGAGTATATTCTCTTCAATTCTTAAAAGACGGACCGCGGAAATGCCAATCGGATTTGGTCTGCTGGGACCACGCATGGCAAAAACCCCATGGCGCTCGCTATCCATATATGGTTTTACTTTTAAGCTTAACTTCTTAGATAAATGAAAATGATATATCAAAATAATATGAGAAAACCCTTCAACATCTTTTAAGCCTTCAGTATATTCCGGAAATACTTCGACTGTCCCATTGATGTCCTTAGCAGCTCGGGGCTGGATAGGTGTTCCCTTGGCTTCTTTAAAGGGAGAGTGTATAATGCCGATTGGCTTATATCTTATCTCGCCTGACCTTTTCCTAATACTCATGTGGAATACCTTTAATATGTAGAAGCAAATGTTCTTGATCACTTTCTAACCCACTAATCCATCCATAGTTGGCATCATTTTTAGAGTCCAGATCTTTGACGTAAGGCTTGACATCTAAAAGAGGCGTATTATCAAAAACATCCAATCCTGAAGTAAAAATTTCGTTATTGACTATCTTCTTTACACGAACAATGCTAATTCCTATAGGATTTGGGCGAACCGGCGATCTGCTTGCAAACAAACCCACCTTTGTGCCGGGAGTCCAAGAAGGGCTTACGCTCATGGAGGGATTGCGCCTAAGGCGGTCAATATGATATATCACATAGATATAGCGAAAACTGTCGAGGGCGAGAAGCCCCTCTGTATATTTACCGTCAAGCACAATACGGAAATCTCCTTTATCCCCATCTATGGGTTGATAAGGCGCTTTATCAATATACGGCGTCCGTATCAACCCGATTTGCTTGAATTTAAAATTTATAGACATATTTATTATTTTCCAAAAACCTCCGAGCAGAATTTGATCCAGATCTGTTTAATGTTTTCCAGCGCTATGCCCTGGCCGTATTCAACCAATGATTGCTTTTTCATTTGAGCCAAAGTTACGTTTTTGTCATAAGGAATGACGCCTAAAAAAGTAAATTGATATTCTTCGGCTAAAGCCCTGATCTGCTCCGTGATCTCCTGGTTAAGATCATATTTATTCACGACCACCCCGCTTTTTACTTCAAAATGCCGCGTAACATCAAGTATCCTTTTAAGATCATGTATCCCCGAGACAGTAGGTTCCGTGACAACTAGAGCATAATCAACCCCCGTAAGCGAAGCGATCACCGGGCAGCCGGTCCCGGGCGCCCCATCAGACATGATCCGGTTGCCGGTATCGTTCGAAACCAGCCCTGCCGCTTTCTGCCTGACCAAGGTGACCAGACGCCCGGAATTCTCTTCGGCAATGCCAAGCTTGGCGTGCGCCATAGGACCGAACCTGGTCTTTGAAACATACCATTCGCCATTAATGGCCGGCCTAGTTTTTACCGCTGAATCCCCGCAAACCAGCTTGCATACCCCGCATCCCTCGCAAGCCAACGGATCAATATAATACTTGCCATCTCTTATCTCGATTGCTGCAAAACGGCAGGCCTCTTTGCACTTGCCGCACTGAGTGCATTTTTCCTGGTCTATTCCCGCGACAAATCCACCGCTGAAATCCCCCCGCTCCTTGATCTCGGGGGATAAAACCAGATGCAGATCAGCCGCGTCAACATCGCAATCTGAAATGACCGATTTTTTCGCCAGGGCCGCAAAACAGGCGGTAAGCGAGGTCTTGCCAGTCCCACCCTTGCCGCTGATAACTACTATCTCTTTAGGTTTTTTTTCGCCCATCCCAAGATCCTTTCAGTTAGATCCTTAAAAAGCTTTGCGTATTGAGGAAGCTCATCAATAATCATATCCCCTTTTGAATAGACTTCCGCGATCCGGCGGTCATCCGGTATCTCACCAATGATCTTCAATCGGGCTTGAGTACAATATTTTTTTAGTTCATCATCCAGATATTCCGCACGGTTGACCAGCACTACCGGCTCCTGGCCGATCTTACGGCACATGTCCACTGCCAGTTTAAGATCATTCACGCCAAAAGGAGTGGGGTCAGTGACCAAAACACACAGATCTGTGTCTTTGACCGTGGCTACGACCGGGCAGGCTGTGCCGGGAGGAGAATCGTAAATATTAATGCCCGGGCCTGAACAGGCCTTGACCCTTTCGATCAATCTAGGGGACATGCCCCCTTCGGCAGTCTCAAGCAAAGCATAATGAAAATCAATTTTGCCTCTGCTTTTGCCATGCTTGATAACCCCGATCTTCTTTATGCCGGTGATAATGGCATCGGTCGGACAAACTATTTCACAGGCCCCGCAGACATGGCACAACTCGGGGAAGAAGAGAACCTTGCCTCGGGCTACGGCAATGGCATTGTAAGTGCAGGCCTCGCTACATTTGCCGCATTTAGTACATTTTTCGCCGTCATCCCCGATCGGGGAAAGGAGGGTGATGTCTTCTTCTTTTTCGATCTCTGGCTTTAAAAAGAGA
>Ga0111227_1255_pt1 | contig 17236 bp, 16 predicted proteins | sample DeeMarSWOR152_54_FD_80391 | JGI IMG/M metagenome (GOLD analysis project Ga0111227, IMG submission 80391) | candidate division WOR-1 bacterium DG_54_3 | reverse complement strand
ACCTGTTGGTTCGGGGTGCCCACACCCCGAACCTGTGGATAAGGGAATGTAGGGACAGCCCTTGTGGCTGTCCTTGTTGGGGTTCGGACAGGGACAAGCCCTGTCCCTACGTGATCCCGATCAAGGGAGGTGAAGGTCCCCTCTCCCCTGGGGGAGAGGGTTAGGGTGAGGGGGCTATGATTGCTCTGATCGGATACAGGATTCGTTACAAAAAGCATTAATAATACAAGATGACGAAAAAACGGAAAACCATACCTCAGAAAATAAAAGATAAATTGTTGGTTGATTCAATGCATCGTTGTTGTCTTTGTCCTCAGCATGAGGACATCACTGATCTGCACCACATTGTGCCGATAAGTGAGAAGGGACCCAACACCAAAGAGAACCTAATGGTCGTCTGCCCTACCTGTCATGCAAAGATACATCGGATACGGACGATGTACACATCTAGACAACTTAAGATGTACAAAGAAAGATGGGTTAAACTGTGTGCCACGGGCCTTCCACTTGATGAGCGGTTGAAGGAAGCGCCTGGCATAATGCTGGATAGCTTGCATAATCAAACGCCACCAGAACCAAATTTCGTTGGCAGAGCTGAAATGCTCAAGACTATTAGTAGATGGTATAAGGATCCAAAAGTACGGATCGGAGCGCTCATCGGTTGGGGTGGTGTCGGGAAATCTGCTCTGGTAAGAAAATGGTATGACTCATTAGAGGAAAAGAAAATCCATCCGGATGGTATCTTCTGGTGGGGGTTTTATCGGAATGCCTATCTTGAGCCATTTTTGAATGCCCTGCTGAGATATGTCAGTCAGGGGCAGACAGACCCACACACAATAAAAAGCCCCTGGGAAAAGACAGATAAGATAAAGGAGTACATTACTAAGGGGGCATACCTCATCGTATTAGATGGACTTGAGCAAATGCAAAAGCCAGAATCAGGTGATGAGTTTGGAAAGATGGTACATGGTGAATGTAGGGAATTGCTTCATTATTTAGCCGATGCACCTAAGACCGGCTTGTGTCTGATTACTACACGCTTTCCGATGAAGGATTTGGACAATTGGCGTGATGGTAGTTACAAGACGCTACCACTGATTGACCTGAGTATTCCGGATGCATTAGCAATGCTGAGAAAACGAGGAGTCAAGGGAAATGATGAGGAGATGAAGCAGGTTATTGAAAAATATAAAGGTCATGCGCTCAGTCTTACATCCGTGGCTGGTTTTGTGAAAAGATACCATAATGGGGATATAAAGCAGGCACCAGACATTGAATTCGTCTTCGGCGACAAAGAGCGATTTAAGGACGTGAACAAGCTATTACGCAAATATGCAGAGAAGATGTCTGAGTCAGAGCTTGTCTTTTTGAATATCTTTTCATTATTTCGGGGAGAGGTAACTGAAAGGGAGTTTGCAGGTGTCTTTCAGCATAAGATAGAAGGGGCAAGATTTAATGATGTATTGATTAAGATGAGTGAGCTTGATTTCAAAGATTTGGTCGAGGGGCTGGCGGACTGGCGGCTTATCTCTTATGACGAAACGAAAAAGTCATATGCAACACACCCGTTGATAAAAACCTATTTTGAATCTACGTTTGATGAGAGGGAGAAAAAACTGTGCCATAAACGCATCTATCAATACTTTGGCGAGCAAGCACCTGAACGGCCAGGAACCTTAGAACAGATGCAGCCCTTATTTGAGCAGGTCTATCATGGCTGTGCGGCAGGGCTTTATGATGAGGCGTATCTGAGTGTCTATCAGAAGAAAATACACAGAGAGCGTGAATATTTCATTATCCATAAACTCGGTGCCTGGGAGACTGACCTCTCTCTTATAAGAAACTTCTTCTCAAGAGGTGAGTTCTCACAGTTGCCATTGGTGAGTGAAAAGAGCGATCAAAGCTGGCTACTCAATGAGGCAGGACTGGCACTTCTGAATACAGGCCAACCGAAAGAGGCTGAAGAGCATATTTTGACGGCAGTGCTGAGGGCTATTGCGGCAAAAGACTGGATAAACGCCTCTGGGGGTTATCAAAACTTAGCAGACCTACAATTCCGAACCGGTGAGATTAAAAAAGCACTCGAAAGTGCAAAAAGGGCGCTTAAGTTGGGAGAGAAGGGACGTTTTTATGAGAGTATTATAGATTCCGAAGCCTATCGTGCACAAATACATCATCTGTTGGGTGCAAGCAAAGAAGCGGGAAAACGGTTTAAAGAGGCTGATGAGGCTGAAAGAAAAGCTTTTGGGCATCCTTACAGGACAAAACCTTGAGGTTTCTAAGAGAAATAATTGGGTAACCATTATCCTAGGATGCCACCGCTGTCTTGCTGCTATCGAAAGGATAAAGGAAAACCACAAGAGGGCTGGAGTTCATCTCGAAAAAGCCCTTGAGCTTGCCCGCAAGGTTGGCATGCCAGAACTTGAAATCGAAGCACTGTTGGAGTATGGCAGGCTGTATTTGGAAAAAGGTGAATATAAAGATGCCATAAATGCCGGCAATGAAGTATTAAAAATCTGCCAAAGAACCGGCTTTTTGCTTTATGAGCCTGATGCAGAGGTAATCTTAGCCAGGGCATATCTTGCCCGGAAAGATTCTAATCAAGCCAAAACCTTCGCCAATTCAGCCCACTTGAAAGCCAAGAAAATGGGCTATAAGCTGGCAGAGAATGATGCGTCGAAAGTGCTGAAAGAGATACGGTCGAAGATGAAATGAAACCCTCCCCCCTGTTGGTTCGGGGTGCCCTCACCCCGAACCTTGACTGGTAACGGACGCGAGTCCCCTCTCCCCTGGGGGAGAGGGTTAGGTCGAAGATCCCGCCAACGGCGGGGGTGAGGGGGTATATTCTTGTTGGTATTCGAAGAATGCTTCGCAAGTGAACATATAAAAAACGCATCTATGGTGGGTTAGCTTTTTCTTCTTCCAACCTGCGAACGATCTTCTCCCAGACTTTTGCCCACTTTTCTGGATTCTGATTATACTCCTTTACAAAATGATCGATCTCCTCTTGAGTAACACCAAACTCCTCAAGTATCTTTTCTCTTTCTTGTTCTAATTTAGCTGGGTCTGCATCATACATCTCCGAGGCAACAGAGAGCTGGACATAAACTTCCACAAATTCCTCAACAGAAAGCTCAGAAGATGTTTTCAGCCTGTCAAAAATTATAAAAAGAATAATTAAAAGAAAGGCAACAGAGATTACGGTTATTAGTTTATTCTTGAGCAAAGTTAAAAGGTTAAAAGGTTAAAAAGTTCAAAGGTTCAATCCCAGATGGGTCTCCGTTAAAACCGTTCCCTCTAAATATTCGTTTGTTATTAAGGTTGTCAAGCAGAAAATAGATTTTTGCAATTTTTGAAGGAAAAATTCACTTTTCCGGTTTGCTGAGAATGGGTCATACTATTTTCGGGTTAGAATATCAAATATCAGGTCCCATGGATCCAGAAGTCGGGAAAATGATAAATTTCACTTGATATTCCAAACTTTTATCGTAACTTATTATTAGTTAAGAGATCCTTTACGTTGATGTTTCTTAAAGGATTTTGTCCGAAGTCTGGATCCTGTGGGGAGGTAAAACAGATGTTTAAGAATACTATTAAAATAATTCTTTTTCTCATCTTTTCTCTGTATCTTCTACCTAATTCCTATGCTGATAAAATCCTGATCTATATGGACCTTTCTCAGACCGATCATCTTAAGGCTTATGGGGTGGCTTATTGGGTTTTGGAGCAGGGGCACAACGTAGAGTGGCTTTTGAATTATCGGGGGGGGTCTTTCATGATCGATTCTTATGAGGAAATTGCGGACGAGAGCAGATTGAGAGGAGTGGCATTTGAGGTGCTTGATCTTTCCCAAGCCACATCCATTTATAAGGAGATTGAGGAGAACAACATGGAGGTAGTCCTCTTAGAGAAAGCTCCCGCCATTGCTATCTACACTCCGCCTAATAAAGAACCCTGGGACGATGCAGTGACCTTAGCCTTGACCTTTGCGGAAATTCCCTATACTACCCTGTGGGATGAAGAGGTTTTAAAAGGAGAGTTGGAGAAATATGATTGGCTGCACCTGCATCATGAGGATTTCACCGGTCAATATGGAAAATTCTACGGTCCTTACAGAAATGCATTGTGGTATAAACAGGAACAGTTGACCTGTGAGCTTATGGCAAAAAAATTGGGATTCAGAAAGGTCTCAGACGAGAAAGGTGTGGTAGCCCGAGCAGTTAAGGATTATATGGCAAAGGGAGGTTTCGTCTTTGCCATGTGCTCTGCTACCGAAACCATGGACATCGCTTTAGCGGCGGAAAATGTGGATATCGTCCCACAGGAGCTGGATGGTGACCCGTTCGATCCAGATTGTCAGAACAAGTTGGATTATTCCAAAACCTTAGCTTTCACTGATTTTAAGGTTTCATTGGATGCTTACAAATATGAACATTCTAATATCGACACAACACCGGATAAAACTGCGGCTCAGTTGGGATTGGAGGCGGATTATTTCACCCTATTTGACTTTTCTGCAAAATTGGATCCGGTTCCCACCATGCTGGTGCAAAATCACGTCTCGGTGGTGAAAGGCTTTATGGGTCAAACCACCGCCTTCAGAAAAAGCCTGGTAAAAAAATATGTTACCATCTTGGGAGAGACCGAGGGAAGAGATGAGGTGAAATATATTCACGGCAACTACGGAAGCGCCAACCGATTTAAGCCTGCATAAGAACTCTCCCGGATATCGCTTGATCTTAAACAACATCCTTTTCCCTGCCGCCAAAAAGAAAGAAAGAAAGACTTAAGATATTTACCAATTACCCCATTGTTCGCAACGACACATTTGTCCGTGACGGTTTATGACCTTGTTTGTCAAGCGTGCCCTCACCCTTGATCATTTAATAAAAAACCTGAGGGTGTAGCTCGAAAATGAACATATTGAAAAAGACGATTGGGTTTACATTACTCGTGACAGGTTCTCTGTATTTGTACTCTTACCCCTCATCTGACAAGATTGAAACTTATGTTTCCAAAAGCAGGTCAATGGACTTCCAACCGCAACAGCGTTCATGTTTTTTGGTTGCTCAACAAATGGAAGATTCAACAAAAGGTGAGAGAATAGATTCTATTCAAACTGTGGGAACTGGCACTGTAAAACTGAAGAACCCGTATTGGGCTCTTTTCTATGCAGTGATGCCAGGAATGTTTTATCATGGAGCAGGACATTTCTATGCAGGCGAAGGAAGAACCGTACTTATATTGTTCATGACCGGAAGTGTTGGGTCCCTCGTAGCCTTGACTTGGGTAATGGGTGATCCTGCACCTGAAATGGATGATGAGGCATCTAACGGAGAAAGTCAGATCGATGATGAAACGCGAGATCGTGCCCTCTGGGTTGCAGCAGTTCTCTTTTTTGGTACATGGATTTATGACTTAGTGGATGCTCCACTTGCTGTTAAAAGACAAAATGAGAAGCTGTTAAAAAAGCAAAACATAAGTCTTGAATTTGACTTTGACGACAGAGGTAAAGTTGTAAGATGTCAAATCGTCAAAAGATTTTAATGATCCAAAAAGGTTCCTTACGTTTGTCACGCCATCATCCGTGGCGACCTATTGTTAGAGCGGGGTTGAACCCCCAGCACCTCCTTTACGGAAAGAGAAAAGACCTCTATCCGAACATGGTAGTTGGGGTGGAGGTGAAACCCCCACCCCAACTTTTGACGGGGTAAAATCCCCGTCCAAACCTTGGAGGCAACCTTCAATCGATCAAGAATTTTATAATCAAATCATAAAATTTCTTTAAAAAACTGATAAATTGAAAAGTAATAAGATCAAGGTTAAGGTTATAAAGATTCTGGAAAAAGGGGAGTGCCCGCTTAATTTAAAAGTGGGAGACGAATTCATTTTCGAACGTCTTCCCCCACCCGAATTCTGCCACTGGGCATTTCATTCCTTGATTCCTTTTATCACTGCTTTAAGATTCGGAGGGAATATCCCCTGGGAGGAAAAAGAGGGGGCCTGCCATCTCTGCTGTCCTGATCCCAACAATCCAGTGGTCTTTGAGATCACTCGGATTGAAAAAGAGTAGGTCGATGCGAAGCATTCATACGAATCCTTCGGATCTCGACAAAAGCTATGGCTCACTCCAAATTTTGGTGAATGGATAAGATTCGAGTTTACTCTATTGTAAGATTTCTGACCAGTTTCGCCCTGGGCACAATCCTTCCGGTCTACGTTCTCTATTTCCGACATTATCAGATAAATCTTTTCCAGATCGCTATGCTGGCTGCCATCTTCGAGGCATCCATCTTCAGGCATCTTCTTCATCTTCTTTCCAATCCTTTTGGGATTTATTATCGCAGAGATATTGAATGGACTGGGCGAGACCTTAAGATCAGGAGCTCTGGAAGCTTGGTTGGTGGACTCATTGAAACATGAAGGCAAAGAAGAGAAGGTTAAACATGCTTTTGCTCAAGGAACAAAATACAGAATCATCGGCAATCTTTCAGGGTTGATTTTGGGAGGATATTTGGCTTCACTCGATATTACACTGGTTTGGGTCCCTTTCACTATCGTATTTCTTATCCTAAACTTATTCTTGATTTTAAAAATGAAAGAGGAATACAAAATCGGGAAAGTAATCTCCAATAGAATCCTTTCAAAGATTTCTGAAACGATTAAGAAAAGCCTGATCGTTATAAAATCGCAGAAATTGATTTTGGCATTGCTCCTGCTTGCCCTCTTTTCCGAATTCTCCTTTGAGACCATTTCTCAATATTGGCAGGTTCACTTCAACGAGAATCTTTTTATAAAGACTGAATACTTTGGCTGGATTTTGGTGATCTCATCTGTTATCACCATCCTTTTGATAGATAAAGTGACCAGGCTATCTGAAAGGTTCAAACATGAAGTTTCCTCTTTGGTGATCTTGGAGATTTTGTTTCTTTTGAGCCTTTTGGTGATCGCTTTAACCGTTTCGCCAATTTTAGCTATAATCTTCTTCATTCTGCTTCAATCCTTTGCCAGCTTCAAGGAACCGATATTTTTGGACTTGTATAACAAACACATCCCCTCAGAACAGAGAGCCACGTTGCTTTCCTTTCAAAGTTTAGTGGGGTCTGGTGGTGAAGTCCTGGCAGGGCTTTGCATCGGAGTAGTGGCTTTGAAATTCGGGTTAAGAATAACCTTTGGCTTGGGAACAGTAGTTCTGTTTTTCGGGATAATGGGTTTTCTTCTTCTGGTCAGATTAAACAAAATCAGATAAAGTAAAGCGTCTCTATCGTCCATAGAAAGGTTAGCTGGAGTGTAAAGCTTTAGCTTTACTTATAACTCATGGAAAAATAAACAAGTTCGAAAGGCGAACCTAAAGGTTTGCACTCCAGGATTTCCATAAGAACTACACTTGTTTGTGCAAAGATTGAACCCTACCAATCGAAAAAACTCGTTGACAATTGGGGATTTTTTTGTATTCTACAAATAGAAACATATGACTTCTGATTTTACTTTCCAACAGGAGGACTTATGCGATAAGGTGCAGTTCTGATTGTGGTTCTTTTAATCTGCTTGGGGGCTTCTGTGCTATTTATGGAGGGGAAAGCCGATCCAATAGCCCAGCCTCAATTGGCAAAACCGGCTATGTGGGGAGGCGATACTCTGGTTCACCAGGGTTACATCAGCCGGTACTGGCGCAATGGATACTCGGCTGACTACGACGATCTGTGGAACTACATATATGCCGCCGTGACATGCTATTCATCAGGCCCGGATACCTGTTATCTCTATGCGTCCCTGACCGGTGCCTCTAGCTGGTTTGCGAATGGACCCGGCTACTTCGTATCCGAATACGGCAGCGATTTGTGCAACCCTCAAGTCGTCAAGGGGGAAGGTTCTCATCCTCAAGAATACTATTTACCCGGGATGACCCCAGTGATCAAAACTACCGTCTGCACATGGCCCGAGCCACGAACCTGGGAGAGGTGGTGTACTCATATTCCACCAACTATGGCCAGAATTGGCAGAGAAAAGATACGGTGGATGGGGATATGCCGCATATAGCAACAGCCGGACTGGAAGGAGATGCGGTCTATCTTACCTGGAGGCTGGACGGGGAGGATGGGGCGCTTTATGGAGTTCGCAGCAATACACCATATGAGTGGGTCGCGAAGAACCCAACACCTGGCACCGGGACCTGGAAATACTATTTTTCTTTCGACACTTCGGCTGTCACCCTCGGCGTTCCCCAGTGCCTTCTTCAGGCCTCAGACGGTTCCATATATGTGGGAATAGACACGGTGCAAGGAATCATGGTTCAAAAGAGCATGGTTCAAAAGAGCCAAAACGGAGGCGAAACCTGGGCTTCCACCGATGATTTCGGGGACCAAGAGAGTATCGATGATTTTCTGGAGGGAGCCGACGGAGCAATCTACGCTGCAACCGGCAAAGACGCTCTCGTGACGAGGGGCGCAAAGGTATACAAAACCACTGACGGAGGGACGAATTGGAACAACACCGGAAATATAGGTGGGATCGCTGATGATTGGGCCTTATGTCTCGCCCGTTCCGGTGATACGATTTACGTGGGAACGATGCCGGAGGGCGACGTTTTCAGGTCCACAAATGGAGGAGCTGAATGGACTGAGTGTCATGAATTGTCGGGAGTTGATGCGGTGAACGACATCATCGTCACCCAGCTCGGCACCGTCATCGCAGCCGGAGACACTTCAAAAATTTTCTGGTCCGGCGACGGAGGGGATTTCTGGTATTATAGCGAATCGCCAGATCCCCTCCCTAGTACGGTCTGGTGCCTGTTCCAGGCTTCAGACGGAACCATTCTGGCCGGGGCCACTAACGCTACAACCCTAGACCCCGGTATTCTGAAAAGCACCAACAACGGTTTTAGCTGGAGTTGGACCGATTTCAGCAGCCCCTCAGGATACTACGTCAAGTTCATAGTGGAGGCTTCGAACTCATATCTGTATACCTCAGATGCAAAAGATGTGTATAGAAGTATTGACCACGGCGATACCTGGACGCTCTGGTCCGATACCCCTGGATTTGACGATATGATTCTATCCAAGCATCAGATTGCGGTTAAAAAGAGCACCAATCGCGGTGTCACCTGGCAGTCTGCCCATATCGTCTCGGACCCGGACGACAGTGAATACTCTGATCCCAAGGTGGCAGGAACGCAGGGGACATCAAGCTATAAGGTATGGGTTGCTCATAGCGCCGCCATATATACCAATGATTGGGCGGTGCGTTACTATTACAGCACAGATCAAGGTGCCAGCTGGCAGGGATCTTATTTGCTTACCGTACCTACGGAGACCCCGCCTATTTGTGATCTGGCAGTGAAAAGAGGAGATAGTTCTTACGTTCATGCGGCATTCATGGCTGAAATTGGTGGTTCCAGAGATATCCGTTATGCCCGGTCCCACCCGGGGAATCCGACGAACTGGAGCATTCAATCAGATGTGCCAGATATTCGACCGACTTTAGCTCACGCACCCGAAATTTCCTTCTATCAGGACAATCCCTTGGTCTTTTTCTCCTGGTCTGGTTTAGGTATCCCAGCTGAATATCCGACAAACCTTTACGTGGATGCCCAGCATTTTACAGCAGTGGAGGAGGAAGAGGAGGGTGAGTCTCGAATATGCGATTTGTCGCTGTCCCAGAATTACCCCAACCCGTTTAACCCTACCACTACCCTGCACTTCACCGTCCATAGTCCACAGTCCGCTGTCCGCAGCCCCATCCCAACCACCTTAAAAATCTATAATGTGATGGGTCAAGAAGTGAGGACTCTGGTGGATGAGCCTAAGCAAGCAGGAAGCTATCAGGTGATCTGGAATGGAAAGAATGAGAATGGCAAAGAAGTGGCGAGCGGCATATATTTTTGTAAGCTGAAAGCTGGGGACCAAGCTCAGACCAAGAAGATGATTCTGATCAAATAGTGTGACTAAACCGTTCGGGCAGGGGTTCAACCCCTGCCCGATCTAAATAAAAGCTCTAAAAATCATAGCCAAACTTAAAATAGAACTTGTCCCATTCATCTGTTGAAAATCCCGCCGAAGGCAGGGTGGTTATGCCGTAAGCGACTTCGAGTGGTCCTAAGGGGGTATCCAGAGCCAAACTGGTGCCAAAGGCGTGTCTTAATTCTTTCCATTTTATGCTCTCCAGTTTCGACCACACGTTTCCCATATCGTATCTTAAAGTCCAATATAATCTGTGAAAAAATCTGAACCTCAAGCCCAAGTTGCCCAAAAACATTTTGTCTCCCCTAAGCTCCTCGGCAAATAACCCATATAAATTATCCGGTCCTCCTAAGGTGAATTTTTCACTTAAGGGTACAGTTCCATCTGAAATTCCGATAGCTATCTTGGGATGAAAATTGACCCGTCGGTGTAAAGGAAAATAAGATTGGAAATGGATATTTGTCGAAAGTGTCTACCAGAGATCTCAGAGTAAGGCTTCTTATGTTAGTTGTGGATTTGGTTTTGGAAACGTCATTATCTACTTGAGTCTTTTCCCATCTGGTTTCGATGGACATTGTTCCCAGTCTGGATATGTGCTGTCCAAAGGAGAAGGTGGTGCCGGTCCTTTTCTCTTTGAAATAGCCTATCCTTTGATGTTCATCATATAGCCTTCTTTTCTCCCTTCGATGAAAGATATCAAGCTTGTAGGTCAGATAGGTTTTGAAGATTCGATCAGCCTTGAAATTTAATTTATAGATCTGTTTTCGTTCTCCATATTGAAAATGAGTGTAGACTTCATTTCCTACCCCCAAGACGTTGGCATCTACAAACTGCAAAAACGCCTCGGCCTTGTATTCGTCTTTGAAGTGAGCTCCGATTCTGACCAAATTGAATTTCTTCTCCTTGACTTTGATCTGAAGCACCAATCTTTGTTTAGTGGAATAGGTGCTTAAAATTACATTTTCAAAAAACCCGGTGCTATGTATATTGGAGATACCCCGGCTGGCTAATTTAGAGTTGAAAGGCTTTCCCGGCCTTAAGGGAAAGTTCCTCAGAACCACCCAGTTTTTTGTCCTTTTGTTTCCGGTCAATTCAACACGAGATATTATGCCCTCATTTAGGCTTACCTCCAAATTTCGGGAAACAGAATCATACCTTATGTTTTCAAAGCGGGCTAAACTGTATCCGTTCCGGTGGTAAACCGTGATCGCAGAATCCAATCCTTTCTGCAAAATTTCATAGTTCAGAATCTTTGTGGGAAGAAAATTGATTTGTCCTTGGAGGAGAGAATCGGGATAGATGCTGTTATTTCCGGAGGATCCATAGGACCGGAATATGATTTTCTTCACCGGAGGATTTTCCACCAGCTGGTAACAAAGGGAGTATTCGTCACTGTTGATTTTAGAAAGAACTGCAAAGACGTCAGAAAAATATCCGGTAGCGTAAATTTTCTCCAGATCGGATCTGATCTGATCATGGGTGAGGGTGCTTTCAATCCTTGTTTTGATAACTCCCAAAAGAAAATCCTTCTTTATCTTCTGGTTTCCCGAAAATTCAAGTCCACAGATTTTGAATTCAAAAGAGTCCGTCGATCATCTTTTTGATATCACTAATTAGGCTATTTGCAGTATGCTCTCCCAAACTGATCAAGCTGTCCACATCGCCGAAATCCATGGCCGAAAATTCAGATAATTTTGGAGTGATGACAAAATCCGCTTTTTTCAGCTCTTCCTCTTTCTTTTGCAAGGACATTATGCTGGTGGTTTGGTTGGCAATATCTATGGGGTTTTTGATCTTTTCTGCAGATAACAGAGAGGAGACGGTATTGACTGCAATCACCAAATCTGCCCCCATTTGTTTGACCACCTCCACTGGGACTGGGTCCACCAGACCCCCATCCACTAAAAGCCTTTCTCCCATCTCCACAGGGGTGAAAGCCAAAGGAACGGCCATAGTCGCCCTCAAAGCCTGTGCCAGATCCCCGGAATCCAAGATCACCCTCTCCCCTGTCACCAAATCGGTGGTCACCGCCCGGAAAGGGATTTTCAAGTCGTCAAAATCAGACTTAGGTTGGGCGAACCACTTTGGGGAAAAGCTCGCCCGCATGATCAAGTTGGTGAAAAGATTGGAAAGTTTCTGCCCAGAGGTTAACGCTGTGGGAATATAAGGCTTCCACCCATCCAAACGGAACTGAAATAAAGAACCTTCACTTTCCTCCCTTTGGGAAAGAAAAAGGGAAAGCCGGGATGGGGTGTCTATCCTTTCCAGCTCACAGGCGGAATATCCTGTGGCATAGAGTCCACCAATGATACCGCCCATGCTGGTGCCGGCAATATAATCGACAGGGATGTTTTCTTCCTCCAAGACCTTCAATATCCCAATCTGACTGAGTCCTCTGGCGCCACCTCCAGAGAGAGCCAAACCAATCTTGGGCCTTCTCACGGTTTCCCTTAATGGAAAGGTCATCTCATCCTTTTGGGGTTGAACAAATTCCAGGCGAATTATAGTTGTATCCGCTGGATCCATAGGATCGGAATCTCCAAAGGTGTAAACCAAAGGGTTCACACCAAAGCATTCAGACGGGGCAAAGCAAAGCTGGCACAACATCAAAGCAAAATACAAAAGCCTCGGTAAAATTCTCCTTTGAGATTTCATCATTTCACCTGTCCAAAATATTAAGGCTTTGCCGTTCAAAAATCAAGACAAATATGATGCGTAAATTTTATGGACGGACTTGTTAAAAAATTTAGCGGTTCACCCTTATTTGGCGGGCCTCCCATAGAGCGATAAAGAAAGAAAACCAGCCTTTGGCGGGGTAATTATAGCAAACGAATTAAATAAATTGACATAACCACCCTCCCCCTTACCCCCTCCCATCAAGGGAGGGGGAAATTTATGAGGTTCCCTCTCCACTTGTGGGAGAGGGTTGGGGTGAGGGGTATATAAACCTATCGAAGATGCATACGCATTTCTTGCTTTTGTATTAGAGTCTTGTCGTGAGAGGATCCCAGATCATCTCACCAAAAGCATTCTTTTGGTCAAAATAAACTCGCCTGCTTTCAACCGGTAGAAATAGATTCCGTTTCCCACCTCTTTGCCTTGGTTATCCTTTCCATCCCAGATCACAGTGTAGCTTCCCGCTTCCTTGGATTCATCCACCAGAGTCCCCACCAACTCCCCCAAAATACTATAGATTTTCAGGGTGGTGTGGATGGGACTATGAACCGCGAACTGTGAACCATCAACCGCCTTTTCATGGGAGGTATGGATAGGTGTCTGTTCACTGCCCAGTGTATACTGAATACTGGTTACCGGATTAAAGGGGTTAGGATAGTTTTGCAAAAGCGAATAGCCAGGAATTACATTCCCCTCCTGGGTAGAGTTTTCCACATCTGTGCCTGTTTCCACATAAAATGTAGATACCAAATACAAATTCGTATGAATGCTTTGCATCATACACTCTTTGGGGCTCAAATTATGCAGCAGAAAAATGGCTTCTGAGGGCAAGAGATCCTTTGCGGAAAAAGCTAAATTTGGACGTGCAAACACGGTGTATTACCAAGTAGCACAGGTTATAAAGTTTTCAACTGACATAGGTAACAGATTTAATCAGGTCTTTTCCATAATAGATGTTCACACGGTTTTTGTTTTATTCTATCTTTACCAATTCACCCATGTCGATGTTAGACATATAGATTTCGGCTCTATTGACACCCACGACAGCCTGGAGTGTCCCGCTTTAGCGGGACTAAAATCAAGCTAAAGCTTGATACTCCAGATATCATAACTTTTCTTATCAAAAAGAACGAATAGGACTTTTTTTAAGCACTTTATCCTTTTTGAGAAATCTTTGACTTCATCAAGCATTATCCGGGCACATCTATCCGTTGGAAACCCTCCTACGCCTGTGCCGAAAGCAGGAAAAGCAATTGATTCTATTTCCAATTCTCCTACCCTTTTCAAGCTGTTCTGTGTGGCGTTTTTTATATACTCCTCATTGGTCACCAAATCCTGTCCCATTACTGCGGCATGGATCACATATTTGGCCTTCAGTTTTCCGGCAGAGGTGACAATAGCTTCACCAATCGGTATGGGTCCCTTCCTCATTGCCTCATCCTCAATCCCCTTTCCTCCCCTCTTTTTGATTGCACCTGCCACACCCGCACCCATCCACAGGTGGTTATTAGCCGCATTTACGATGGCGTCGACTTCTGAGTTGGTGATGTCACCCTGAACTACTTTTATTTTGACTCCCGATAGATTCTTTTCCATAAAAGACTCCCCGGAATTTTTCAGAGATCAATTTGAAAAGAATTATAATGATAAAAGCACAAAAGATTCCCAAAATCACTCCAGCTAAAACGTCAAAAGGATAATGCACGCCCACATAGATGCGCGAATACGAGACCAAAATCGCTATGATAAGTAAAATCACCCTAATCTTCCGATAACTGTAGGAAAGTAAGATGCAACCGGTGAATATGTTCATTGCATGAGATGATGGAAAAGAATAAGCCTTGGTGCAATTAACCAACAGATGGATGTTTTCCAAAACATTACAAGGTCTGATCCTTTGTATCAAAGGTTTGAGCAAATTGTTACAGACCTGGTCACTTAAGGCAATTCCCAAGACTAAAAGAAGGAGGGCAATCCTTCCTTTCTTTTTCCCGAAAATAAGTAACAAAACCGCCATCAAACCTAAGGGGATTCGCCAATAGTCAAGATTGGTCAAAATGGGCATGAGAAAATCAAAAATGCCGTTTTGCAGTTTCACATTGAAAAAATAAAAAAGCGTGCTGTCGAACTGGATTAAGTTTTTCAATAGACCTTGAAACATTGTTCCATCTTAAGCCGGCAAGTCCTTTTCACGTAGCATATTACATTGTTCCCTTAAAGCTTTTGATGAAGTCAATAGCTTCAGCTAAATTAGGGATTCCTGCTCTGCCTCCTAACTTTCTGCATTTCATGGCGGCTGTGGCACACGCAAATCTGGCGGTCTTTTTCAAATCCCACTTTTGTAAAAGTCCATATATGAAAGCTCCGTGAAAAACGTCCCCTGCGCCGGTGGTGTCCACCACTTTTACAGGAAAACCGGGCGAATGAAAAATCTCATCTTCTGCCCCACTCTTGGTGAAACCTCGCGGTGAACCACAGATACAGCCATCTTCTCCGATAGTGACCACCACAATTTCAAATCCTTTTTCCAAAAGTTCTTTACAGGCTGAAAAAGGGTCAGACAATCTTGTAAAGCCGCAGGCGAATCTTTTTGAAACTATCAGATGGTCCACAAAAGCAAAAACCGATCTCAAGATACAGAATTCGTGTTCCACACCTGATCTTAAACTCCCCACATCTAAACTCACTTTGGCTCCCAGCTTCTTTGCCCATTTGGACAGAAAAATGTCCACTTCCGGCTTGCGTGCATCTATGTGAAGGAATTTGGTAGTGATTGAATCTATAAACTTAAGTTCACTTATCTCTATATGATTTGATCTGGTTTTATCTAATGCCACTGTCCTTTTTCCGGTGTTTTTGTCCACCCAGATAAAAGCTTGAGAGGTTTTGCTCGTCCTATCTATTATCACGTAATCTGTGTTAACCCCTTCCTTTCCTAACTCAGCCTTAACGAATCTCCCTTCTGCATCGTCGCCGATTTTTCCTACGTAAGCTACTTTTGAACCCAACTTTGCCAGGGTCACCATGGCGGTGGGAACAGGTCCGCCTCCCTGCATCGAGGATTCGATAACCTCCACTTTTTCATCCAAACCCGGATATGGATCCAAAATGGACAAGTAGTCCACCGCATTCATCCCAAAACCGATGCAGTCGAATTCGATTTTATCAGATGAATTTGATCTGACCATTGGTCGATTCCAAAAGCATTCTTTTTAGTTTTTCCAAATTCCCTTTTCTGACCTCTGCCTTAATAGTTACATCCTCTTCAAAACTTTACTTTTTCACAATCTCTCAGCACTGCTTGAGCACTCAGGCGATACGCACGAGAAAGTCCCCCGGTTCCTAATTTCGTTCCGCCAAACCAGCGAGTCACCACCACCAAAACGTTAGAAAGCTTTTCAGATTCAATGGCAGACAATATAGGGCTCCCTGCGGTTCCCCGAGGTTCACCAGCATCACTATATTTGATCCCGCCTTTGGCGGGATTTTGATCGATTTTAATTTTGTAGGCAAAACAATGGTGGGTGGCATCGAAAAACTTTCGGGATATTTTCTTAATCCACCCTCGCGCCTCTTTTTCGGAACTTACAGGAAGGGCAGTGGCTATAAATAGGGAGCCTTTGATTTTGAGCTTCGATTGGGCGAGGTTTTTTATGGTCAAATATTCGTCAGAAGAATTGTCCCTCATTTTGCTGGATTGTTTTTTGTTTTTGGCAACAAAAACTGTTCAATCAATCTTTCAAATCTACTTTTATAGAGCAAGTCGAACATATCCATTTGAAATGGAACTAACTTCTCTCTTTTCTGGCTTCACCAATGGTGAGCTTCCCGCTTTTGATCTTCTCGCACACTTCATCCACGATCTTCTTCAGCTTTTCTATTCTTTGATCGTAATCTAAGTATTCTTTCATGATTTTTTTAAGCAGGGTCATGAATACATTGCAAGTTAAAGAATCCCCCGGATAAAAACTAGTTTTTGCTACCTATCTCCCTTTGGCTTGGTGGATCTGAAAAGGAAATATCCCAAAAAGATGAAAAGGGCTAAGGAGAAGACATCAGCAAATGAGCCTAACCAGGAGGATCCCAATCCCTTTGGCTTTCCCACGAAGAAGGCATATATGGCTATGCCCACTCCTAAAAGTCCTTCACCCGCTATCAGCCCCGAGGAGAGAAGAATCCCCTTTTCTCTTCTTCCGGCGAGTTGTGCTTGGTCACGTTCATATCTTTTCTCCACAAATTGGCGGATGCATCCACCTACAAATATGGGAGTCATAGTGGACAACGGCAGATATAGCCCCACCGCAAAGGGAAGCGATGGCAGCGAAAGAAGCTCAACTATGACCCCGAAAGCTACTCCAACGAAAACCAAGCTCCATGGTATCTCCGCAGAAAGAACGCCCTCAATTACCGTTTTCATCAGGGTAGCTTGTGGAGCCGGCAGGTCCGGAGAGCCGAATGAATAGGCTTTATGAAGCACAACCACAGCGGCACAAACAGCCAACACCGAGGCGAAAGCGCCTATAAATTCTCCTATCTGTTGTCGGTTGGGAGTTGCCCCCACCAGGAATCCAGTTTTAAGATCCTGCGAGGTGTCTCCAGCT
>Ga0111227_1036_pt1 | contig 17478 bp, 10 predicted proteins | sample DeeMarSWOR152_54_FD_80391 | JGI IMG/M metagenome (GOLD analysis project Ga0111227, IMG submission 80391) | candidate division WOR-1 bacterium DG_54_3 | reverse complement strand
AAGCCATCTTGGTCGGGGAAACCAGAGCTTGAATTTCAACCAAAAGTGGCCGGGTCCCTTCAATTGCCGCAGTGACTACTGACCCTGAAGAATCCTTGGGCCGCTCGGATAAAAAAACCTCCGAAGGATTGGCAACCTCAACCAGGCCTTTGTCCTTCATCTCAAAGATCCCGACTTCATTGGTGGAACCGAAACGATTCTTGGTCACTCTTAATATTCGATACTGTTTATGCCTTTCACCCTCAAAATAGAGAACTGTATCAACCACGTGCTCCAGAAGACGCGGCCCAGCGATATTCCCTTCTTTGGTAACATGACCAACAATAAAGGTCGGAATGCCGGTCGCCTTGGCAATCCTGACCAGATATCCCGCGCATTCCCTCACCTGAGAAACTGAACCCGGGGCGGAAGGCAGATCCTCCCGGAATATGGTCTGGATTGAATCGATAACCACAAAACTTGGCTTTATCTGCTCAATTGCTTTCTCAACCGCAAAAAGATTGGTTTCAGGAAGAAGCATCAGGTTCTTTGAAAGGGTCCCCAGCCTTTCGGCTCGAAGACGGATCTGCTTGGGGGATTCTTCTCCGCTTACATAAAGAACAACAGAATCCTTACTTAGAGCTTCAGCCGCTTGAAGCATCATAGTGGATTTACCAATCCCTGGTTCGCCTGAAATTAAGACCACAGAGCCGGCAACTACTCCGCCCCCCAAAACTCGATCTGCCTCGAGAATGCCGGTTGGTATTCTTTCTTCCTTGGTATAATCTACCTTGGTTATGGAAATCGGTTCCTGAGCAATAACCACCGATGGTTGAGGTCTATTTTGGATTTTGGATTTTGAGATTTGGATTTCCTCTACCAGGCTATTCCACTCCCCGCAAGACTGGCACTGGCCATACCAGCGTGGATAATCCTGGCCGCAGGATTGACAGACGTAGCGGATTTCTTGCTTACTCACTTTTTGCCGCGGGTTCTTCTTTTTTGGATAGAGTTTCTGTTTTTGAAGCCCTTTTCCCTTTTGTCCCCTTGAAAGCTATTTTATCCTTCTCAACCTTCAAACTAATCTTGCTGCCATAACCAAATTTACCCTTAAGCACCTCTTCCGAAAGGGGATCCTCCACATGCTCCTCAATCGCTCTGCGCAAGGGTCTTGCTCCAAGTTTGGGATCATAACCTCTCTCTACTAAAAAGTCTTTGACTTTTCTGGCGGTCTTTAGCAGGATCCCTTTTTCTTCCAAGCGGGAATTAATGTCTTCAATCATAATATCCACAATGGCTGCTAGATCTTCTTTGGAGAGCGGCCGAAAAACAACCTTTTCATCCACACGATTTAGAAATTCGGGCCGGAATTGCTTGTTCAACTGATCCAGGACCGTCTCCTTCATCTTCTCATAGGAGGCCTTGGCATCATCCCGGGTCATAAAACCGATGGAGGTCTCCTTGCGGATGAGCTCAGCTCCCACATTGCTGGTCATAATAATCACGGTATTTTTAAAATCGATTAAGCGCCCCTGAGCATCCGTGATATGCCCCTCATCCAAAATCTGAAGCAAAACGTTCATCACATTTTGATGGGCTTTCTCAATCTCATCAAAGAGAACCACGGAATGGGGCCTCCTGCGGATAGGCTCGGTTAACTGCCCTCCCTCACCATAACCAACATATCCCGGCGGGGAGCCGATCAATCTGGAGACCGTGTGTTGTTCCAGATATTCGGACATGTCAATGCGCACCACCGCATCCATATCTCCAAATAGAAACTCTGCCAGTCTTTTCCCGAGTTCGGTTTTACCCACCCCGGAAGGCCCCAAAAAGATAAAGGAGCCAATCGGTCTTCGGGGATCTTTCAAGCCCGCCCGCGCCCGACGAATAGATTTAGAAATAACCGAGATCGCTTCATCCTGTCCCACCACCCTCTTCTTTAGCACTTCCTCCATCTTTAGCAAACGCTCGGTCTCTTCGGCGGTAAGTTGGGTTACCGGAACACTGGTCCAAGCGGAAACCACCTGGGCAATGATTTCCGAATTCACTTCGGGATAGCCTTCGCGAGTCAACCCGGTTATCTTTCTGGAAATAGCCTCATATTGCAGACGCAGGGATTCCTCTTTATCCCGAAGCCGGGCAGCTAATTCAAACTCCTGATTTTCAACCGCCTTTGCCTTTTCCCCCTTCACTTTTTCAACTTCTTTGGTAATTTCCACCAGCTCAGGCGGGGCAACCGAGGATTGCAGCATGACCTTGGAGGCAGCTTCGTCCACCAGATCAATCGCCTTGTCCGGCAGATGCCGGTCGGAAATATAGCGCGCGGAAAGTCGAGCCGCCGCGACCAAGGCATCTTCCGTGATTTTAACCTTGTGAAAATCTTCGTAGCGCTCGCGAAGACCCTTTAAAATCTCAATGGTCTCGTGCACGGTAGGCTCTTCCACCATCACCGACTGAAACCTGCGTTCCAGGGCTGGGTCAGACTCAATTCTCTTTCGGAACTCATCGATGGTGGTGGCTCCAATGCATTGTAGCTCTCCCCGGGCCAGGGCCGGTTTTAAAATGTTTGCGGCATCCATGGCCCCTTCCGCCGCCCCCGCCCCGATCAAGGTATGCAGCTCATCAATAAAAAGGACCACATTTCCGTCCTTCACAACCTCTTCTACCACCTTCTTCATTCTCTCTTCGAATTCCCCCCGGTACCGGGTTCCCGCAATCAGCAGTCCCAGGTCTAAGGTAACCACTCTCTTGCTTAGAAGCGGGGGTGGAACATTCCCGGCCACAATTCTCTGTGACAAACCTTCGACAATCGCGGTTTTCCCCACCCCGGCTTCCCCAATTAAAACTGGATTATTTTTTTTGCGGCGGGAGAGGATCTGAGTTACCCTTTCGATTTCTTTCGCCCTTCCGATTACCGGATCCAACTTTCTTTCTCTGGCCAGGGATGTCAGATCCCGGCTAAAAGAATCCAAAATCGGGGTGCGGGTCGGGCGCGGCATCCGTTTTTGGTAGGTCGCGACCTCTCCCAAAGTCGAAACAATCTGGTTCTTGGCCGAAGAAATGGTAATTCCCAATTCACTCAAAACTTCCCCGACTACCCCACTCCCTTCCCTCAACATCCCCAAAAACAGATGCTCTACTCCCACGTAGCTATGCCCCAACCCGCGTGCCTCATCCCAAGCCAGTTCAATAACTCTCTTGACCTGCGCATTAAAGGGGACCTCCGGCCCAGTCCTGCCGCTGGCTTTCTCTTCCGCGATCCGCTCTTCCAGGCGCTCCTTGAGAGTACCTGGATCAATCCTGAAATGCTCCAAAGTCCTGAGCACAATCGGTTCTCCCTCCCGTACCATTCCCAACAGAAGATGCTCGGCTCCCACAAATGAAGTGCCCAAGCGCTTGGCCTCCTCCTGGGCCGCCATGATTATTCTTACCGCCCTCTCTGTAAATCTTTCAAACATTGCCATATCCATCTACTCCAAAAGCTTCTAATAAATTATAACAATCCTCAGCCCGCCACGCAAGTTTTTCGCCTCCCAATCCGATAAATATTAATGAGGGATGACATGCTAAAAGATGACACGGATAAAGCACAAAACAAACTAACCTTGGACGGTATTACTTTTAAAACCAGCGGTAATATCCTATTTAAAGATTCCAAAGAAAATCCTTTTCTTCTTGCCCAGAGCACGCTCCTCGAAAAAGTGGATGGACTCCTCGAACACGGCATGCAGATGCTCTTTAAAAAAATCAAGACCTAACCCTGCTGGGGCAAGGTTATAATGAAGGTCGTCCCCTTCCCCGCCTGACTCCTAACTTTTACCGATCCCTTGTGCTGCTCAATGATGCGCAAAGTTATGGGCAGTCCCATCCCCGTCCCGGTCATTTTGGTAGTAAAGAATGGATCAAATAATATCTTGAGGTTTTCCTCTGGAATCCCTTGCCCGGCATCTGAAATCTCGATAAAGATCACCGGGATTGGTTTTTCCAGCATTTCCTCTTCTCCCCAAACCATCTCTTCCCCCTTTTTTTTGCCTTCTCTTTGAATTTTGCCCAGCCGGATTACTTCCCCCACATCCGTCTTTACAATAAGCTCCCCACCCTTTTCATGCATGGCCTCAATCGCATTTTTCACAATATTTACAAAGGCCTGCTGGAGCTGACCCGCATCGCCCTTTATCTCCGGAAGCTCCGCCAGCTTTTTAGTAACCCGGATATTGTATTTCTTGGTCTCGCTCTCAAAGAGCAAGAGCACTTCCTCCAGCAGAGTATTAATCTCCACCCGGGTAAGTTCGGGTTTCATCGGCTTCCCGAATTTCAGCAGGCTTTCCGCAATGCGATTGATGCGTTCGATCTCCAGCGGGATAATGGATGAGAACTTCTCGCGAAATTCCTTGTCTTCCCACTTCTGCTGCAGCAGCTGGGTAAAAGTCCGCAAAGAGACCAAAGGGTTTTTAATTTCGTGGGCCATCCCCGCCGCCATCGTCCCTAAGGAAGCCAATTTTTCGGAAAGGATAAGGCGCTCCTGGCTATCCCGCAGATCCTTGGTCATCTGGTTAAAGGCCGCCGCCAGTTTGCCAATCTCGTCCGCCGAATCGACCGCGACCTGCCAGCGCAGATCCCCTCGGGCAACCGCTTCCGTCCCAAAGGTTAATTCCTTGATCGGCTTCTCAATGGAACGCGCAAAAAAGATTCCAACCAGAGCGGTAAGGATTATTCCAGCGATTACAAAAAGAAGCGAGTTGGTTTCAAGCCGGCGGAGCTCAAAATAGGCGGAAGCCAAAGGCTCCTGAACCACCACCCCCCACCCAAATTTCTCAATCGGCGCATAGGCCCCCACCACCAAGCTTCCCAGCTCGTCTTGAAATTCCCCTCCCCCTTCCCTCCTCTCCACAACACTTTTTACCCCTTCGTTTTTTATTAAATTTTCATGCTGGAGGGCCCGCTTCGCGTCCGGATGAGAAACCAGCCTTCCATCCTTATCCACCACAAAGGCAATCCCCTTTTGATTGACCTTAACCGCGGAGATCAAGCCTTGCAGGGTCCCAAAAGATGGTTTTGCTGAAAAAGCGCTGATTTTGGCGGCGAGATCTGTCGCCGCCCGCATATAATTATTGATGATCGCTTTGGAAAGGGCGTTTTTACTAATATTTATGGTAGCCAAGGTGGTGGCTTCAAAAAGAATGACAATCAACAACACAAAAATAAGCATGAGCTTAAACAGAATGCGTCTCCTGAAAAAGCGAAGCGGCCTTTTGGCATCCGGCGAATCCGGAGGAATGAGCTCCGCCAGAAGAAAACCCAGGGAAGAGACAAGGATCAGGACCCATGAAGCCAGTAGATATCCGGCCTCACCAAAACGCACATATAGGAAAGAAGAAAGCATGGCGGCCAGGACAAAAAGGCTGGAAACTCCTAAATATAAAGTCAGAGACCTTTTGCCCCCTGAGGCCGAGGCGGCAGAAACAAAAGAAAAGCCCGCCAGCAACATCCACATTAAAACAAAGAAAGGCCTGACCTGAACCGACAAAGAAAAATACACAATCGGCTCAATTATTCCTTCACGATAAATCAGATTTACGGTCGACCCTAGAATTCGATAAATAAAGACCCCGGCCAAAAGAATTAAAACCAGATTACTCCACCGCATTTTTTTCAACTCAAATCTTTCAATGATGAATGCCCAGATAAAAACCGCGCAAAAAACGAGGCTGATTGATATCCCCTTATGCACCAATATCAGCTCAGAAAGCTCTCGGCCAAGGTTGAACATCATCTGCGAGGCAATGCTGGATGCCACATACACAAAAAAAGTAAAGAAAACCAAGCTGAAAAAGAGGTCTTTAACTCGCTTATAAGAAAAATAATTCTTAAGAAAGGCTGCGGCCCCTGCGATCAGAATGCCGGCTGCGAAAATTTCGGTAAAGATACTGATAATTGCCAAGGTCGTCAACATGCTTTGTATTCCCTATTTATATACCTTTAACACCACGTCTGTAAATCCATATCCACCCACTAGATTCGAAGCCCCCACCCGAATACTGTATTCACCCTCCTTTACAAACTCAGGAAACAGAAATTGCACACTAAAAATATCATCTCCCGCCACCGCATCCCCTCCCCTTCCATCGTTTCGCAAGAGTGCCAGATCCGGATACCCAAAGGCCCTCAAATCCGCGGTTACTTTCTCCACATCCTCAATTCTGCCGGGGTTGTCTATCTCCACCGTCAGGGTAACCGAGCTTCGGCTCCCGGCGCGGACTCTTTCCGGCGTAAACCTGGCACCAATTATATCCGGATTCCTTCTGATATCCAAGCTGGTTTTTGCCAGCGCCAGCCAACCCTTTTTGTTTGCGACCGCTACCGGCACTTCCTTCACTCCATGCTTAATCATGGGAGAGGCGCTGGTCTGCAGAGTATAAATACCATCCGAGGCCTTCTCATCCCCAAAGAGGCCATTGTCCACCAGCATGGTATTCGGCAATCTTCCGATGGAGCTTAGATCCGCCCTCACCCCCACAATGTTCTTGAGTCCCCCCGGATCATCTACCGAAGCTAGAATTTCAATGATGGTCCTTCCATCTGGCGGCGCCTTTCTCGGAACCGCCTTGATATAATTTATGGTTGGAGTCAGTCTTACCCGGCTCACCTTGGAAATATCGTAACCAATTGTCCAGGAAAGAAGCTCCCCGATCTTCTTCTTCATGAAATCAGTGGCTGAAATACGCACCACCGCCTCTCCCCTGGTTAGAGCTTCCCCGGCTTCCGCCTTCTGCTGTGCGTAAACCGGCCCAGACAAAACCAAAGTAATACTTAAAACGCAGAGCGCAAAACAGCAATATTTTTGAGTTTTGAGTTTTGAGTTTTGAGTTATCATCTGGCTACCCCAAACTTGGCGAAAATTGCCTCCCCCTCTTCTTTGGAAACGATCGCCCCCGGTCGGAAAGTCCCGTCAGGAAATGGCCGCAACAATTTGAGATCGGTGACGACCTTAATGTAGGGGGCCAAGGGATGATCCCGGGGAACATCCACGAAGAGATCCTTTTTGACTTCGGGAAGCTTCATCTCCGCCGCCCGAACCAGCCAGCTGGCGAGCTCCCCTCGCGTTACCCCGGCTTCCATTACAAACTCTGCCTCAGGAGTAATTTCAATTACTCCCATGGTCACCAGGGATTCCACCGCCTCTCTCTTTTTTTCCAAGTCTTTGACTTTTTCCTGGTCGGCGATCTTGACCCTCGCCTTCCTGAGCACTTTGTATTTCCAAACCTTCTTCTCCCCATTATAACGCGCCTCCACCACGATCAGATTCTTTTCCAAGCGCAGAGGGACCACCACCCTAAAGGAATTATCCGGTGCTACATGGGCTCTCAAACCATTTATATAAACATCCACTCCAGGTTTAACCTTACCAAATACTTCAATTTTATCATCATAAGTTACAATATTGTCTGCCAGGGAGATCATCTCTATCGGCTTCTCAATCATGACCGCCGGCTTTTCAATGTCCAATTCTCTGATTACGATCCACTCTTTGGGAAAATAAAGAAATGAAACTACCAACCAGCGCTGGTCCTGGATCGGCTCCCGATAGCTTGCCAAATCAATTCCCCATCTCTCAAGGCGAATCCCAATTCCAAAATTTATATCAGAAGAAATCCCCTTTGTTTTATGCTGCTGCATGAAACCAGTTCTAATATAATATCTCTTTCCGAAATTCCATTCCCCTCCCAAGCGCAGGAGCATGGAACGAGACCGGAAAAGATTAAGTTCTCCCGCTAATAGCAGTTCTCTCCCTTCCATAAAAATGGGGGAGCCAATATCCCCGATAACTCGGGCAGAAGCCGCGAGCTTTCCAACCGCCGGGATCCCTTCCTCCTCACCACTATCCCACTTGATGATTCCCCCGCCCAGGGTCTCGGCAGGAAGGATATTCTGGAGGGATACGCCAGCTGACCACCATTCCTCCCCTTTCCACAAGACTCCCAGATCCACATCCCAGCCGGTGGCGGATATATCTCGCTGATTTGTCCTTCTCAAAGTCTGGCCCATTAAGCCCTTGATATTCATCCCCAACCCCAGGCGTTGGAAAAACGGGTTTTTATAAAGGGCCGGGATGAAGGTCAGTTTGGTGCCATAGGACAAAAAGATAACGTCACTGCTGGAATTAGCCACCTCTCCGGTCCCGGTCCGAAGAGGAATATCCGAAATCCGGTTGGCACTCACCGCCAGACCCAGAGAAGAACCAAAACCGGTGGGATAGGCCTGGACCGCAGTAATGTCTTCAAAATTTTTTAGAGTGAGTGAAATCCCTTTTGCCCAAGCTAGCCCACCTGGATTATAAAGAATGGCATTCATGTCATCTGCCAACCCCGCAAAAGCTCCTCCCATTCCCAGGGGCCGACTGCCGATCTCGACCTGGAGGGGATTAATGCCCAGTTCCCCAAGCTGAGCATAGACCGGCATCGCTGGAATGACAAACAACAAATTAAAAATAACCAAGGAAGGGAAAATTATTTTAAATATTAAATGACTCTTCATTCGATTATTAATAATGAAATCTGCCGGCTGCCTTCCCACCCCAGTTGATCAATGGCGGTCGCCGAAAGAATCTTTGCCCCGCTTTCTTTGGGCTCCAAAGAAAGATTCAATGAATAAATATTATCCTGCTTGAGTTCGTCCCCATGGGTACCGTCATCAAACATCTTGGTATCCGGCATCCCCCCCACCTCTGAGAGGTCAACCTTAACCGTGGAGATCGAAGAAAACCCCTGGCGCGGGGCAATTTGCACTCGCAGCTCGACGGTTGTTCTTTCTCCCCGATTAAGGCGAACAGGTTGGGCGGAAAAAGAGGCGATCTCAGGAGGAACATTCAACCTGCAATAATTTGCCTTGGAATATCCCGCTTCAAAATCAAACAAGTAGCGAACACTGTTTAATGCCTGCTCAAACCGGGCGAGCAGAACCGCCGCCTCAGCCCGGGTCAAGGCCCGATCCGGATCATAGACCGGGATATCTTCGTAGACCCCTTTGACCAATCCCTTCTCTCCCGCAATGTAAATAGGAACCGCTCCCTTTTCCTCCTGAGGAACATCCACAAAAAATTTCTTTATTTTTTCAACTGCCCCAAACCCTTCCGTGACCACCGCCACCTGAGCAACTTCGCGGCGTGAAATCGGATCATCAATCCCGAAGAGCTCCTGGTTGTAACCGCTCATATAACCGGCATCCACCACTGCCTTGACAAAAGGGGCACGCCAGTGCTCTTTGGGAACGTCAAAAAACACATCTTCGGAGAGGGTCGGGATTATAAGCCGCTTTATCCGCGCAATCCAAGTCGCCAGCTCTCCCCGGGTTATGGGATTGCCCGGATAAAAATTACCATCCGGATACCCTTCTATATAGCCCAGGCTGGAGAGATAAATAATTTGGTTGCGAGCCCAGTGCCTCTTCCCCTCATAGAGTTTTTCCATATCCGGATAAGTTTCCAGGCCCAAAATACGGATCTTCTTTATAAAGTGATTTTTGTTCCTGTCCTGTCCTCGTACTTCCACATAGTTTTTGCCGGGTTTCAAGACCAGTCCACAGGAAAAAGAACCGTCCTGACTAAACTTTATTTCTCGCTCATTAATCTTAAGAATAGCCAGCTCCTCCCCCATCCCGCGCAGCATCACAACCTCGCTAAAGCTAATCAACTTATCTTCAGGTTCAGAAATAAAAATCTCGGCATTCGATCCAGATGAAAAAAATAGAAGTAAAACTATAAGCGCTAAAATCTTTCTCATTTTGAGGCTATTCTAACACATCTTTTTTCATGGTTGCAAACAATTTAGCCACCCCCTTTAGTTGCAGTTGATGATAAAGTTAATTTTATGATATTATTACAGGGATGACGGCGATGATCACCGACATTCTTAAAATCGCCAGAATCATTTTAAAAAATGTTTCTAAAATCCATAATTTTGCGGGGCTTTAAAACCTTTGCCGATTTAACCGAAATTGAGTTCTCGGCGGAAGCCCGGATTACGGCGATCGTTGGCCCGAATGGCTGTGGGAAAAGCAATCTACTGGATGCCACACGCTGGGTCTTGGGTGAAGACAACCCCCGGCATTTAAGGGTCGCCAATCTCTCAAATATTATTTTCGCGGGAACTTCCGCGCGAAAGCCCCTCTCCCTGGCCGAAGTCGCACTGGTTTTCGACAACTCGGCCGGAAAACTTCCGGTTCCCTTTATCGAGGTTTCCATCAAACGCCGAACTTTCCGGGAAGGAGAAAGCGAATTCTTCATCAATAAAAACCAATGCCGCTTAAAAGATATCAAGGATCTTCTTTTGGATACAGGTCTGGGGGAGGGAACCTATTCCATCATTACCCAAGGGCAGGTGGATGCCATCCTCTCCAGCAAGGGGGAAGAAAGAAGAGCGGTTTTCGAAGAAGCCGCCGGAATCAATAAGTATAAATCCAGAAAGCTGATGGCGGAGAAGAAACTAATTGCCGCGGAACAGAATATATTGCGGATCCGCGATCTTAAAATAGAGATCGGCGAACACCTTCTTACCCTGGAAGAACAAGCCAAAAAAGCTAAGGAATACCTCGAAATCCAGTCCAGCCTAAGAGAGCTCGATATCGGCCTGAGCCGGCGACTGCTTCTACACATTTTGGACAAGAAAGATACCTTATTAAAAGAACTGGAAAAAATCAAGAAAGAATCGGAAGCCCAAAAAGAGGCTGAGGAAAAAGACGCCCAAGAGCTGCTGGCTCTAAAAGGGGCTTATAAAAAGCTTGAAGGCGAGATGGATGAACTGCTGATTAAGCTGGATGAAGAAAAGGATCGATTGCGTGACATTGAGCTCGATCATCGCTTCGTCCAGAGCGAGACCCAAAGGGAGGAAAAATCTCTGAAGGATCTTCAGGAGAAAGAAAGTAAAATACAGGAGAAAATTGCTGAAACAAAGTCGAATTTAAAACGAGAAAAAAAGGGGGTAGAGCTAAAAGATATCCCCCTGGCAGATTTCTTCGAAGGGCTTCTTAAACAAGCTTCAGAATTAATCGAAATTCTATCCTCCATCTTTGCTTACTTGCACAAGGAAAGCAAACTCAGCCTTACCCTTGGCCGCTCGGCTGAAAAAGAAGAAGCCTACCTGCTAAAATTGGAAATGCTTGAAGAAGAAAAAAAGAAAGTTGCGGAGGAAAAGGAAAGATTTGAGTTTGCCTTGCAGGCCTATCGAACCCAGCTCGAAAACCTGGAGATAAAAATTGAAGAGGCCCGCAGCAAGCAGGCGGCGGCTTTTATTTTTTCCCAAAAAAGGCAAGAAAAAGAAAATCTTTCCCAAAAGATTGCAACTTTAGAAGAGAAAATCAGGCAGGAGGGGCAGGAGGGCCGCCGGGCTCTGGGCGAAGAAACCACTCTTGAAATCGCTTTGGCCAAGCTGGAAGGGGAAATGAACACCCTTCGCGAAAAACTTTCCCTGGAATACAATTTGAGCGTGGAAGAAGCTCTGGCCTCTTCCTATGAAGTATCAAACATCTCGAAAACAAAACGGGAAGTAGAAGAAAAAAAATTAAAACTGCGAGCGCTTGAGCCCGTGAACCTCTTGGCCATCGAAGAATTCGAAAAGGGAAAGGAAAGGCTCGCCTTTATCGAAGCGCAGCTGGAAGACTTAAGCTCCGCCCGCGAAAATTTGCGCAGCTTAATCACCGAACTTGACTTGAAGGCAGAACAAACTTTTTTAGAAACCATGCAACAGCTCTCCGCGATTTTCTCGGAAATCTTCTCCAAGCTCTTTGAGGGCGGCGAAGCCAGAATTTCCCTCTCTCCGGGAATTCCTGCCTTAGAAGCGGAAATTGAAATCTCTGTCAGACCTTCAGGCCGAAAGTGGCTTCCGCTTCCGCTTCTTTCCGGGGGGGAAAGATCTCTTTCCGCGATTGCCATCCTCTTTTCACTCCTGAAAATTCGCCCGAGCCCTTTTTGCTTCCTGGACGAGGTTGATGCTGCCCTAGACGATGCCAACATCGGCCGCTTTGCCGGGATGCTCAAAGACTTTTCCTGCCAAAGCCAGATCATTGTTATCACCCATAACAAACGCAGCATGGCCGTGGCAGATAATATTTACGGCATTACCATGGAAGAACCCGGGGTCTCCAAGGTTATCTCCATGAAGCTGGCTGAGGCCGTCACATGAAATGTCTAATATCAAATGTCAAATGTCAAATGAATCTTCGCCTCCGGCGGATTATTAAGATAATAGTTCCTTTGTTGGTCATTTTTAATTTGTCATTTGTCATTCTAGTTATGCCGGCGCATGCGGCAGAACCCAAAGCCATCTGGGCTACTTACGGCATGCTCATCAACGATACCCAGGGCAATACCCCGCAGCAAAATCCAAAGATACTAAGCGACCAGTACGGAGGATATATTATTGTCTGGGAAGACGGCCGCGCTGGTTTCTATGACATATATGCACAGAAGATCGATGAAGCCGGCAAGCTCCTCTGGGCAAAAGAAGGAATTGCGGCCTGCCGCTACTTCGGGAACCAGAACTTTCCTCAAATGGCAAGCGATGGGGCTGGCGGAACAATCATTGTCTGGCAAGATTATCGGAACGGAAATTCAGATGTTTTTGCACAAAGGATAGACTACGCTGGAAATCCCCTCTGGGGAGAAGGGGGAATTCCAGTCTGCACGGCAGCTGCCGGGCAATTCGCTCCTGAGACAATTTCGGATGATGCGGGGGGAGCGATCATTGTTTGGCATGATTACCGGAGCGGCGCAGGAGAGGATGTTTACGCGCAAAGAATCGATGGAAAGGGAAGTTTTCTCTGGCAAGAAAATGGGATTCCGATCTCAACCGCTTTCGGAACCCAGTGGTATCCAAAAGTAGCCAGCGACCATGCCGGAGGTGCGATTATAGTCTGGGCGGACGGTCGGATCAGCTCCGCCGACAATAATATCTTTGCCCAGCGCATTGATCCTGCTGGCAAAATCCTTTGGCAAAAGGATGGAATCCCAGTCTGCTCTGCCGCCCATAATCAAGAGCGTCCGGTCATCCTCTCCGTCGAAGAGGGTGCAATCATCGCCTGGAACGATTCCCGCTCAGGGAATGCAGATATCTATGCCCAAAAAATAGACCTTAGCGGAAAAGCACAATGGCAAAAGGAGGGCGTGGCCGTTTGTCTTTTCCCCTATTCACAGGAAAATCCAAAGCTCTCCCCGGATGGGGCAGGAGGAACAATTGTGGTCTGGACGGATCACCGGGCAGAAGAAAGCGATATCTACGCTCAAAGAATTTACAAAGATGGAAAGGCTGCCTGGCAGGATAACGGCCGTCCCATCTGCCAATTGACCGGCCAGCAAAAAAACCCCGAGATCGTCAAGTTGAAAAACAAAGATTGGGTGGTGATCTGGGAGGATGAAAGAAAACAAGAAAGAGAACCCGATCTCTTTGCTCAAAAGATAAACGAAGCCGGAACGCCCCTCTGGAAAACAGAAGGCGTTCTCATCGTTTCTGCTCGCCAGACACAGGAATCACCGGCGATCGCCCCCACTCCGGCTGGCGATGTAATTGTGGCCTGGGAGGATAGTCGTTTTGGAAATTTTGATATTTATTCGCAGAAAATCTCACCGGATGGAAAGCTTCTCTGGAAAGATGCCGGAGTCGTGGTTTGCTCCGCCTCTGGCTCGGTTGTTCAGCAAAATATCGAAGCCACTTTCAATAACAAGGGAGAAATTATATTAGTTTTTGAAGACGCCCGATCCGGCTTTTTTAATATTTATGCTCAGAAAATAAATAAGGCTGGAAAACTAGCCTGGGAAAGCCAGGGGATTCCAATTGCTAAAGCGGCCGCCAACCAATTTAACCCGCACCTTGTCCCGGACGGCAAAGGCGGAGCAATTGTTTCCTGGGAAGATCGGCGCATCCAAGAATCTCCAAGCATCCGCGCACAACGCCTAAGCTCAGAGGGAAAAAGAGTTTGGGAAAGCAGCCTCTCCTTAGCCGCCATTCAATCCCGGCAAACCAATCACCTCATGATCTCAGACGGGGCGGGAGGGGCAATCGTTGCCTGGCAAGACGACCGGGATGTTCTCAGCCTCCAGGATATCTATGCTCAAAGAATCTCCGGTAAAGGGGAGCTCCTCTGGGGCAAAAAGGGAAAGATCCTCATCTCCGCAAATGGCGATCAGGTCGATCTTGCCCTGATTTCAGACGGAGCCGGCGGAGCAATTTTGGCCTGGACCGACTATCGCCGGGGGGATAGAAATCCGGATATTTACGCGCAAAGGGTAGACGCCAAAGGCAATCCCCTTTGGAAAGAAGACGGAGTCTTAATCTGCGGAGCTCCGGATATTCAGCGCACGCCCAGACTAATCGCAGATGAAGCAGGGGGAGCGGTCGTTTCCTGGACCGACAAGGGAGGAGGAAGCTATGATATCTATGCCCAGCGGGTTAATAAATCTGGCCGCCCCCTTTGGATGACGGACGGCATACCCATCAACCAGTTGGGCAGAACCCAACAAAATCCTCGATTCGGCAATGAAGCTATCCTGGCTTGGGAGGATTACCGCTATGGAAATTGGGATATCTTTGCGGGAGCGGTTGATCCTTCTGGCAAACTCAGGTGGGGGGAAGAAGGCGTTCCCGTCGCTCTTATTCCCCATACTCAATATGCTCCGCAAATGGTTTCCTGGAAAAATGGAAGCGTGATTATTGCCTGGGAAGATTATCGCAGCGGCAAGCAGTATGAAATCTATATTCAGAAATTGAATCGTGAAGGAGATTTTTCCTGGGCCGAAAACGGGATCAAACTTCAGACCAAGGGCGGCGGCCGTGCTCCTAAAATCTTAGCGGATTTCTCGGAAAATAGCTTCTATCTCTTTTGGGAAGACTATGCCGGTGGTGGAAAAGCCATCTACGGGCAAAAATTTATAGTTGACTAGCCTTCTTTTCTAATTCAGAAGCCTTATCCGTTTTTTCCCAAGGCAAATCAAGATCTAACCTCCCAAAATGGCCATAGGCCGCCACCTGCTTATAAAGCGGTCGGCGCAACTGTAAATTCTTAATGATCAGTCCAGGTCTTAAGTCAAAGCTCTCGTTGATCAGCTCCGCGATCTTATCCTCCGGTATTTTTCCTGTCCCAAAGGTGTCCACCATGACCGAAAGTGGCCGGGCAATCCCAATAGCATAAGCAATCTGAACCTCGCATTTCTTAGCCAATCCTGCTGCCACTATGTTTTTGGCAACCCAGCGGGCACCATAGGTTCCTGAGCGGTCCACCTTGGTAGGGTCTTTGCCGGAAAAGCAGCCCCCACCATGACGAGAATATCCGCCGTAAGTATCTACAATAATCTTTCTCCCGGTAACCCCGGTATCCCCTTGGGGACCGCCGATCACAAATCTTCCGGTAGGGTTAACATAATATTTGATCTTGTCATCCACCAGTTCCTGTGGCAGAACCGGCAGTACCACCCGCTCGATAATATCTTCCTTTATTTTTTTCATGTCGATTTCTGGGGCATGTTGAGCCGCAATTAATACAGTATTGACTCGCACCGGTTTTTCTTCCTGGTATTCAATCGTAACCTGGGACTTACCATCCGGACGCAGATAAGAAAGTTCGCCGGTCTTGCGAACCTCCGCCAATTTCTTGGCTAGCTTGTGTGCCAGAACAATGGGCAGAGGCATAAGTTCTTCGGTCTCATCGCAGGCAAAACCGAACATCAGCCCCTGGTCTCCCGCCCCCAGTCCCTCTAAATCCTCTTTTACCACCTCCCCATCCTTGATTTCTAAAGCCTTGTCAACTCCTCGGGCAATATCCTTGGATTGACCCTGGATGGCGACCATCACTCCACAGGTTTCATAATCAAAACCGTATTTTGCCCGGGTATAACCTGTTTCCTTAATTGTATTTCTGACAATTCGTGGAATTTCAACATAACAACCTGTCGTAATCTCGCCCGCGACAATGCACATGCCATTTGTCGCCAATGTCTCAACCGCCACACGACCGGGGGGATCTTTTTCCATAATCGCATCCAAAATGGCATCTGAGATTCGATCGCACATTTTATCGGGGTGGCCTTCGGTGACAGATTCTGAGGTAAAAAGGTATCGCTTCTTCATTTTTTTCTCCTCCCTCATACGAGCGGACCGGGGAATTTTTAATGAAGTCCCACTCAAAAGCATTAAATTATGCCCTAGTATATCTACCCAAGTTTGCTTTGTCAATCGAAAAAATATATAATGATAATCATGGGAAATCTTAGCGAACACTTTAACCACAAAGATTTTGCCTGTCGCTGTCAAGAATGCAAAGGAGAATACCGCATCCATCTGGGACTGGTGGGCGCCCTGGAACAGATCGGAGGCCATTTCAGGAAAAAAGTAAGGATTGTCTCCGCCTACTGGTGCGATGCCTATTACGAAAAATTAAACAAACCAAAAAGAAGCTTCCACACCATGGGAAAAGCCGCGCACATTAACATGGATGGCGTCTCGCCCCAGGAACTTTTAAAATATGCCGAAACCATTCCCGAGCTGCGAGGAATTGGTTTTTACCCAAAGGAGAATTGGATTCACATCGATACTCGGCCCGGCGATCCGGTAAGGTTTGTCAAAGAAGGGAACGATTATCTGCCCTTGACCTCGGATAAAAGAGCAAAATACGGGCTCTAACCATGGCAAATCCTAAATCCGAAATCCGAAATCCGAAAAATGAACTTATTATTAAATTTATTAACTACTTAAAAACCGAACGCAATTATTCCTCACACACTATCAGCAATTATCAGCGCGACCTTAGCTTTTTGATAAATTTTCTTAAAGGCAAAAAGATTGATCTCCCGGCCGCCCGAGAATACCTGCTGGCGCTCGAGAAGAAAAGATATTCCCGACGCTCGATCGCGCGGAAGCTCTCCTCGGCTCGCTCCTTTTTCCGTTTTCTGATGCGCGAGAAACTGGTAGACCAAAATCCATTTGAGAACCTGCTTACCCCTAAGCTCCCCAAAAAGCTTCCAAACTTTCTTTATCCGGAAGAACTCAAGTCCCTCCTGGAAGCACCCGATCTAAAATCACCTGCGGGAATGCGAGAGCGTGCGGTCCTGGAAGTCATCTATGGCACGGGACTCCGCGTGACTGAGGTCATCAGGATGAATATAAACGATATTGATTTTGATGAAAGGGAGATCAAAGTCCTGGGCAAGGGCTCAAAGGAACGCATTGTCCTTTTTGGCTCTCACGCCCGAAACGCATTACATAAATATATGAAAGAAGGACGACCACACTTAATCTCAGCTAAAAAGACCCCCGCCCTTTTCCTTAACCGGAGAGGGGGCCGCTTAACCCCACGCTCCATAGAAAGAATGATCGGCCACTATTCCAAAAAAGCAGGGATTGCCAAAAGGGTCACCCCCCACACCCTCCGCCACTCCTTTGCCACCCATCTCTTAGCCGGAGGAGCAGATCTGCGCATGGTCCAGGAGCTCCTCGGGCACGTTTCCCTTTCCAC